>Ga0207428_10000186_pt1 | contig 86221 bp, 77 predicted proteins | sample RhiMethybrSRZTD1_FD_187600 | JGI IMG/M metagenome (GOLD analysis project Ga0207428, IMG submission 187600) | Populus rhizosphere microbial communities from Tennessee, USA - Rhizosphere MetaG P. TD hybrid SRZTD1 (SPAdes) (version 3) | ecosystem: Host-associated > Plants > Roots > Rhizosphere >... | reverse complement strand
GTACTGCATCGCACCGATTGCGGCGATCCCGATCGCCAGCGCCACCACACGCGGACTCAGGAGCGCTCGCGGCCGCGGATGCACCTGAAACAGAAAGACGACGCTCGGAACGAACAGCAGGATCATGCTGAGGTGATTGCCGAATCCGAGCGCGAAGACCGCAAAGAACACGGCCAGGCGTGCCGTGGTCGGGCGCTTCGACCACGCGAGTAACGCCAGCAGGCAGCAGAGGATCAACGCCAGGTGGAGCGAGTACACCTCGGCGATCACGGCCTGGGTCCAGAAGGTATAGGAGAACGCGAGCAGCAGTCCCGCGGCGATGCCGCCGAGCGTGAATCCGGTCAGCCTCGCGACGAAACCGGCGAGCAGTCCGGTGGCCACTGCTGCCCAGAGAGCTGAGAACAGATTCAGGCCGCGTGCGGGGTTCGCGGAGCTGAGGAACTGCGTGAACGGGGTGGCGAGGCCGAAGTAGAGCGGATAGGCACGCCGTGCACTCGGCTCAGGCCAGAGGACCCCGGCCTGGAAGCCGCCGGTGTCGCCGAGATCGACGCCGGGGAGCAGCGTACGCGCGTACACCGAGAAGGCGATCGTCGCCACGAGACACGCCGCCACCAGCGGCACGAGTGTCGCCCCCGACGGCGGCGGCGAGTCAGCGTCGCGCACGTTTGTTCGCGACGAACTGTCGCACGGCAACAACGCCGCAGGTGTTGAGGACGTGCGCGGGCTCGATCCATCCGCGCCGCGCGGTGCCGACACCGAACTGCATCTGTCGGGCGAGCGCGTCCGAGCGGTGACAGTCGCTGTCGATCACCACGGTCACGCCCGCGGCCGTCGCGCGCCGCGCGACAGTGCCGTCCATATCGAGGTGGCCCGGGGCGCCGTCGATCTCGAGCGCAGTCCCCGTCTCGCGCGCGGCCGCGAAGATCTGATCGAAGTCGAGGTCGTAGCCCGGCGACAGCGCCGGCGATCGGTTTGCCGGGTGCGTGATCACGTTGACCAGTGGATGACGGATCGCCCTGAGATACCGCTCGGTCAACCGTGCCCGATCGTGTCCCTGATGATCGTGCAGCGAGGCCAGCACGATGTCGAAGCCGCGCAACTGGTCGTCGGTGAAGTCGAGCGAGCCGTCGCTCATGATGTCGACTTCGATGCCATGCAGGATCTCGATGCCGCCGACACGGGCCCGGACGGTGTGAATCTCATCGCGCTGCATCGGAATCTCGAGTGCGAGCAGCTTACGCGACGCGAACGCGCGCTCCGAGTGATCGGTGATCGCGACGTATTCGTACCCGAGCTGTTTGGCCGCCAGCACCATGTGCTGAATGCTGTCGCGGCCGTCGCTCCAGGTGGTGTGCATGTGGAGATCGCCGCGAATGTGACTGCTCGAGATGAGCCGCGGGAGGCGCCCGCGCTCGCCGGCCTCGATCTCGCCCTCGCCTTCGCGAAGCTCGGGCGCGATGAAGGGAAGCCCCAGCTGCCCGTACAGGTCAGCCTCGTCGGGGGCGGCGACGAGCACGCCGTTGGCGCGGCTCAACAGGCCGTCCTGAAAGGTGAGCCCTTTCCGCTTGGCGATGGCTTGCAGCGCCCGCGTATGCCGCACCGATCCGGTGTGCCACACCAGCGCCGCGCCGGCATCATCGGGCGTGCTGACGTGGAGCCGCACTCGTCCCCGATCGGTGGCGACCTCGATGCTCGTCGGCAGCAGTGCCTCGACTGACGTCACCGTGGGGAGGCGTGCGAAGCCGTCGAGCACGTTGCCATGCCATCGCGACGGCGCTACCGCGAGCAAGGACACATCGCCGACATCCGGCGCGTGGCGACGCAGGCTGCCGAGTGGCGTTAACTCGTCGAGCGGGAGGCCGAGGCGTCGCGCGTCGCGCATCAGTGTCGTGGCCAGCAGGTGCGCGCGCCCGAGCGGGATACGAAAACTCTTCAACTTGGAGATTGTGCATCGGAACGGCACGTCAGCAGTAGAGCGGAGTAAGCGCGCACGCTGGGGGCTGACGCGGTGCACGACGCGAGCGGCTCGGTTACGATCGAGCCATCGTGTGGATAGCCCTGCGCGACAGCACGTCCAAGAACATCCCGCCTGGCGGCCTCGAGGGTGCGGTGGTCAGCGACGTCGACGCCCGTATGAGCGACGTCGCCTGCATCACCGTGAGCCGGCGCTCCTCGTCCGATGCCGGCGTGCGCGAGATTTTCGTGTTGGTCGACGGCGAGTCGATCGCCGTGCTCAAACACGGCGAGGCGATCACCCACGAGCTCCCTGCCGGCCCGCATCGAATCCGCGCGCACAACACGCTGTTCTGGAAGACGCACGACGTCGTGCTGCAGCCGGGCGAGCACGCGCGGTTCACCGCAATCAATCGGGCAGGGTGGGCCGCGTTCGGCTTTCTAATGGTGCTCGGCGCGACGCCGTTGGGCCTCACGTTCGAACGAGAGACATAGGCGAGTTCCGAACTCGTGTTAAACTGAAATTTCGTGTGTGTGGGCGGCTAGCTCAGTTGGGAGAGCGCCGCGTTCGCAATGCGGAGGTCGCGAGTTCGAGCCTCGCGCCGTCCACCAACTTTTCCATCGACCGCCGAATCCGTACTGCCCAACTTCGGCCCATCCAGGTCCACAGTCTAGGCATCGAGCTTGCGCGCTGTGCTGCTCGATCTGATGCGCCGTGATCTCGTGCAGGACGAGCGAGCCGAAGGCCCGATTCAGCACCCCAGAATCTCGCGCTCGACGCTCCGTTTGTGGAGTTCGGCATGATCGCGGATGTAGATCTCCGCGAACGCCTTCGAACGTGATGTCGGGCTGCTGTCGGATACCGTGCCGACCCTCGAGCACCCGCGCTCGCTCTTTGGCTTCGATCGACTTCGCGAGTTGCTTATTTGCCGTCTCCGTGGTCTGCCGATAACGCCGTCGATTGACACGGAAGTCATAGAACCAATGATGTTCGCACCGCGGAGACGACATGCAGTGCATCGCATGATCGGCGGGGAAATTTGAACTACAGAATTTCGTAGGCTCATTGTTCGTCTCGTAGTTCGTGAAACCCTTTGTCGAATCGCGCTGCGGTCGGTGGACGACAGCTCGTTGTAGCGCGGGGCCGTGTCCGGCGCCTCTCAGAAGTCAAACGGACCGCGTCCGTTCGTCGCGCTCGCAGGTCGGCCAGGCACTAGAGCCTTTCACAAACCCCGCGTGTTTGCCCGAGATTGCACAGTGAGTAACCGGGCCTCACTCATGCTCTTCATTCATTTCGTGGCTGACGTAGCGGACGAAGTGTGCCCTCACTGTTCAAAACCGGCTCGATTCCTTCCGCAAGTCAGCAAGAACGTTGGCATGAGCTATTACACGTGCGATGGTTGCGGGCAGTTTTGGTGCGTCAACCCACCGCCCACACCCGGCGTGCCACACACGACGGTCGCATTCCCTGGCCTCAGACGTTTTCTCGCTGCCATCTTCCGCAAGCGGCGATCCTGATTGCTGGTGCCTGACCCCCAGTGTTCCCTGGGTGACGCGTCGAGTTGCTGATGATGGTGTCGTGCGTACTGCAGCAAGAGTGCGCACCTTGAATGTCGCCAGCTCTTTCAGCGCAGTTCCCCGGTGCTTCGCGCGTCTCATTTCAGAACTCCTCGCAAGTCCACGTTTCACAAGAAAGTCATTCGAGCTGGGAGACCTGTTTGCGGTCGATCCGAGCAAGTGGAAACGTCGTCATCACGTCGGCGGCAGAACCGCAAATCATGCCGTTGCGGATTGACCTTTGCATCGAGCGCGCGTCACCAAAGGGGTTAGCAATGAGATCCAGACTCTTCGCACTTGTGATGTTCATTTCTGCGGCACTGCTACCTGCCGGGCACGCGGCAGCCCAAAGCAGGGGTAATTCGGCGAACGCCCACGAGGCGCACAAGAAGGACAAGGTAGAAAACGGCAACCAAGAAAACGGTAGTCGTCCGATCTACGTGCCGGAGCCGGCGACCATCGTGCTGCTTGGTGCGGCAGCGGGCGTGGTTGGTGTTCGCAAGGTTTGGCAGCAGCGACGACGGCTCTCGAAGGGCACTGCGACAAAATCGAGTTCCCTCTGAACCGATGCCAGCGCGCCTCTGTCCCAAGTGTGGCAAGGCTGGGCAGTTTCTGCCGGCGACGAGCGAGACCGCGGTAGTCGATTACTACCGCTGTCCCGCCTGCGCTCACGTGTGGTGCGTCGACAGGCATAACCCGACAGCCCCGATTCGACACGTCACCATCCGAGACGAGAAGAAGGGCGCGTAGGCTCACTGCTCGCTTTTCACTTCGCTGAATCCATTCGACAGCACGTGCCATCGCCAGTCCTCGGGCAATCGCTCGCGCTTCGTCTGGGGTCGACGTGCGTGGGTGTGTTCTGCCCGCCGTACTGCCCATCGGCGGTAACGCACTATGCAGAACCATCAATGACTATGCGGGTAATTCGCGTGGGCAGAACGTACAGAGAAACGGCCGCAACATGTTGCTGCTGCGGCCGTTCTTGTACTCGCCTGCATCCCGCCTTTGGCGGAACGCAGGCTCGCTCAAGGCCGCTTCGCGGCCTGTCTGCATCAACCTCTCTGATAGTGCTTAGCGCGTGGCCATTCGATTCGGTCGTCCCGCGGCCGACATATCTGTCGGTGGCCGCTCGACGGCCTGAGCGAGGGCGCGTAGCGCCCGAGTCGAAGGGTGCGTTTTTGTCTGGTGCTTATCAGTCGCCTGTCCCGCGAAATGCTCGGGCTATACTCGAACTGACGCGGTCGATCGACTCACCGCACCTCACAGCTCGACGTCTTCATGCCCAGTATCAAGAGAATTGGTGTGTTGACCGGGGGAGGCGATGCCCCTGGGTTGAATGCGGTCATCCGCGCCGTCGTCAAATCCGCGCACAACGCCGGGATCGAGGTGATCGGCCTCGAGGATAGCTTCGACGGCCTCATCTACCCGGAGAAGTCGCGGCCGCTCGGCCCGCGTGATGTCACCGGAATCCTCCGCCTCGGCGGCACCATTCTCGGTACGGTCAACCGCGGCAACCCGTTCCTCGAGCCGATCGTGACCCCGCAAGGCACGTTCGACTACGCCGACCGCGTCGTCGAGATGTTCGGCGAAATGAAGCTGGACGCGCTCGTGTGCATCGGCGGCGATGGCACGCTCGCGATCTCCTACGAGTTCTACAAGATGGGCATTCCGCTGGTCTGCGTGCCCAAGACGATCGACAACGACATCGTGGGAACGACGAGCTGTTTCGGCTTCGATACGGCCGTCGATTTCGCTACCGACGCGATCGATCGGCTGCACTCGACCGCCGAAGCGCATCGCCGCATCATGGTCGTGGAAGTGATGGGGCGCTACGCCGGGTGGATCGCGCTGCACAGCGGCGTTGCCGGCGGGGCCGACGTCATTCTGATTCCCGAGATCGCCTACGACCTCGGGAAAGTGGCACAGTGTATCCGCGATCGCGACAACTGGGGCGCCCGCTTCAGCATCGTGGTCGTCGCCGAAGGGTGCCACACCCACGATGGGGCGGTGACGCTGCTCGAGGCGGCGCACGGCGGTCATGCCGAGCGCCTCGGCGGCGCCGGCATCCGCGTGGCCCATCAGCTCGAGGAGTTGACGGGGAAAGAAGCCCGCTACGTCGTGCTCGGCCATCTCCAGCGCGGCGGATCGCCGACGGCGTTCGACCGCACGCTCGCCACGCGGTTCGGCGGGAAGGCGGTCGAACTGCTGACGAAGGGACAGTTCGGCAAGATGGTCGCGAACCACCCGCCCGATCTCGTGCCGGTCCCGCTCGGCGACGTGGTGGGGAAGACGAAGAAGGTACCGCTCGACTACGACCTGCTGCTCACGGCCAAAGCACTCGGCGTCTCATTTGGTGATTAGTGTCCGAGCAAATCCTGGTCCTTCTTCTTCTGTAGCTCGTCGATCATCTTGACGTGATCGTCGGTCATCTTCTGAATCTGCTCGAGCCCCTTCCGCTCGTCGTCTTCGGAGATCTTGTGGTCCTTGAGCAGCTTCTTCAGCCGTTCGTTGGCGTCGCGGCGCACCTGACGGACCGAGTTGCGTCCTTCTTCGGCCTGCTTGTGCACGTGACGTGAGAGCTCTTTGCGACGCTCGTCGGTCAGCGCGGGAATCGGCACGCGGACCACTTTGCCGTCGTTGGCGGGGTTGAGGCCGAGATCGGAGGCGCGGATGGCCTTCTCGATCGCGCCCATGACAGACGGATCGAACGGCTGAGCGACGATCAGCGCCGGTTCGGGGACCGACAGCGTCGCCACCTGATTGATCGGCATCTTGCTGCCGTAGGCCTCGACCTGAATACCGTCGAGCAGTCCGACAGTGGCCCGGCCGGTTCGAACGTGGGCCATTTCCTTGCGCACGCGCTCGATGCCGGCGTCCATGCGCGTCTTGACCTCGGTGAACATGCCTTTCAGATCGTTGAAGTCCATAAGCGTGATTCGCTCGTCGTGTGGGCCGCGTGCCGGCGCCCTATACGGAGACCGTCGTGCCGATCGTCTCGCCGAGCACGACGCGGCGGATGTTGCCCGGCTGCCTCAGGTTGAACACGACGATCGGGAGTTTGTTGTCCATGCACAGCGAGATCGCCGTGGTGTCCATCACTTTCAGCTGTCGTTCGAGGACCTGCAGATACGAAATCGTCGTGTATTTCGTCGCCTGCGCGTCGATCATCGGATCGGCCGAGTAGATGCCGTCGACCTTGGTGCCCTTCAAGATCACGTCGGCTTTGATCTCCATCGCCCGCAAGGCCGCGGCCGTATCGGTGGTGAAGTAGGGGTTGCCCGTTCCGGCAGCGAAGATCACCACGCGCCCTTTCTCGAGGTGGCGAATCGCGCGCCGGCGGATGAACGGCTCGGCCACGGCCCGCATCTCGATGGCGGTCACCACCCGGGTGTGGATGCCCTGCGCCTCGAGCGCATCCTGCAGGGCGAGCGCGTTGATGACCGTCGCCAACATGCCCATGTAGTCGGCCGTGGCCCGATCCATACCGCGCGCGCTGGCGGCGAGTCCGCGAAAGATGTTGCCGCCTCCGATGACGATGGCGGTTTCAACGCCAAGCTGCTGGACGTCGCCGATATCGCGCGCAATCCGCGTCGCCACCGCGGGATCGACGCCGAACTGCTGTTCGCCCATCAGCGCTTCGCCGGAGAGCTTCAACAGTGCGCGCTTGTAGACAGGCGTGGCGGTCGATATCGCGGTGTCGGTGCCGGTTTCGGAGGACACGGATAGGAATTATAACCTCCGCGCCACCGTGCCTCCGTGTGGCTGATCGTCAGGCCTCTGCGCCCTCGCCCACCCGGAAGCGGACGAACCGACTGATTTGAATGTTTTCGCCCGTCTTCGCACTGGCTTGCGCGACGAGCTGGGCGACCGTGACCTTGTCGTCGCGGATCGTCGGCTGATCCAGCAGCACGAACTGCGAGAAAAAGCTCCCGAGCTTGCCCTCGACGATCTTGTCTATCACGTGGGCCGGCTTCTTTTCCTTCTCCATCTGGCTGCGGTAGATCGCTTTTTCCTTCTCGATCTCCTCGCCCGGCACGTCCTCGCGGCGCAGCCACTTCGGGGCCGCAGCGGCGATGTGCATGCCGACTTCCTTCACCAGGTTGTTGAAGTCCTCGGTGCGCGCCACGAAGTCCGACTCGCAATTCACTTCTACGAGGACGCCGATCTTGCCGCCCAGGTGAATGTAGCTGCCGATCGTGCCCTGGGCCGTCGTGCGGCCGGCGCGCTTGGCCGCTTGGGCAAGTCCCCGCTTGCGCAGCAGCGTCGTGGCCGCTTCCATGTCGCCGTTGGCTTCCGTGAGCGCGGCCTTGCACTCCATCATTCCCGCGCCCGTCTTGTCGCGCAGCTGCTTGACCATCGCTGCTGTGATTTCCATCGTTGCCATAATCGATACTCTTTCCGCTGTCGGCAGGTCTCAAGACCCGCCTCGACGACGTTCCCGTCGATCGTTGTAGCGGCGGGTCTTCAGACCCGCCGATCTGCCGTACAAAACAAGCGCCGGCCAACCGAGCCGGCGCATCAACTCCTGAACCTCGGTGTCTATGCCCCGGCTGGGGTGGGTTCACGGCGCTGCGGCCGAACCGCTCGCGTCAATCGGGCAGCCGAATCGGCCGCCGCGGCCTCTTCGGCGCGGGCCGCGTCTTCGTCGGCGATGCGTGATTCACGCATGCCTCGCCCCGCGGTGATCGCCTCGGCGATCTTCGACGCGAACAATCGAATCGACCGGAGCGCATCGTCGTTGCCCGGGACGACGTAATCGACCTCGTCCGGATCGCAGTTGGTGTCGACGATGCCGATCACCGGGATCTTGAGCTTGCGCGCCTCATCGACCGCGATCTTCTCCTTGCGCGTGTCGACGACGAACACCGCGTCGGGCAGGCGCGACATCTGGCGGATGCCTTCGAGGTTCTTGAGCAGCTTGCGCTTCTCTTTCTCGTTCCGGGCGATCTCCTTCTTGGACAGCGTGTCGTAGCGGCCGTCGGTGACCATTGCCTCGAGGTCGCGGAGGCGTCCGAGACTGCGTTGAATCGTCGTGAAGTTGGTGAGCAGCCCGCCGAGCCAGCGCTGGTTCACGAAATACATGCCGCAGCGTTGCGCTTCTTCGGAGATGACGTCCTGCGCCTGACGCTTGGTGCCGACGAAGAGCACAGTGCGGCCGTCGGCGGCCAGGTTGGTCAGGAACTCTTCGGCGTCACGGAACTTCTTGGCGGTCTTGTTGAGATCGATGATGTAGATGCCATTCCGTTCGCCGAAGATGTATTCCTTCATCTTCGGGTTCCACCGCTTCGTCTGGTGGCCGAAATGCACGCCGGCCTCCAGCAGATCCTTGATCGCAATCCCGGGCAAGATCCCTCCCTCGTTCTAACGTTTGCTGAACTGGAACCGCTTACGGGCGCCAGCCAATCCGTACTTCTTTCGCTCCTTGACGCGCGAATCCGAAGTCAGGAGCCCATCCTTCTTCAGCTGCTTGCGCAGCTCCACGTTGAACTCGCACAGCGCCCGGGCAATGCCGAGCCGCATCGCGCCTGCCTGTCCATTCACGCCGCCGCCGTCGACCGTGGCCAGGATGTCGAACTTGTCTCCAGTCTCGGTCAGAAGCAGCGGCCGCTTCACCTGCGTCCGCAGCGCGTCCGTGGTGAAGTACCGGTCGAACTCTCGTTTGTTGACGGTGATGGCCCCTTTGCCGGGACGAAGGAAGACGCGCGCAGTCGATGTCTTGCGACGGCCAGTTGCGTAGTATTCGATGCTTGCCAAGCTAAGTGACCTCGAGCTTCTTGGGCTGCTGCGCAGCGTGGGGGTGATCGGCGCCGGCGTAGACCTTCAGTTTTCGGTACATCGCGTCGCCCATTTTCGTTTTCGGCAGCATGCCGCGGACCGCCTCTTCCACGAGCCGGACCGGACGGCGCTTCCGCAGATCGACGGCGCGTTCCTCGGTGAGTCCGCCCTCGTAACCGCTGTGCCGCCGGTAGAGCTTCTGGGATTCCTTACGGCCGGTCAGCTTGACGCTGCCCGCGTTGACGATGATGACGTGGTCGCCCGTGTCGATGAACGGGGTATAGATCGGACGATGCTTGCCTTGCAGCAGGCGAGCGGTGACCGTCGCGACCCGGCCCAGGACCTGGCCTCCCGCGTCTATGACGTGCCACCGGCTGTCCGCGCGTTTCGCGCTGGCTACGAACGTACGCATGAATAAGGGATTCCTTCGTTGCCCTCGTCCGCTAAGACGAGGCCTTTGCCGACCCGCCTCGTCCACATACTGGTCGCGGCCAGATCGGTACAAGGATGTCCGACAACGGTAAACCCCAAGGATACCGACAGTTGTCTGGCGAGTCAAGACGCTAACGCGTCCGACTGTCGACGGCGCGGAGCAGCGACTCCAGGTGCTGCCGGGTGGCGGGCGAGTCCGGTTGAAGCCGCAGCGCCGCACGATCGTGGGCGATGGCTTCCGCCAGTTTCCCCTGCAGACCGTAGGCAATCGCCAGGTTGCGATGGGCGTCCGGACTTCGAGGGCTGATGGCCAATACGCGCGTGAGATGGTCGATCGCCTGGTCCAGTTGGTTGCGCGGGCCGAGCAGCATGGCCAGGTTGAAGTGCGCCTCGGCGTTCTCGGGGTTGATCGCAATGGCACGCCGGAATTCGGCCATCGCCTGTTCAGGACGACCCGACGCCAGCAGCAGGTTGCCCAGGTTGAACCGCACGCGGTCGTCCTGCGGCTTGAGCCGTACGGCCTCGCGCACGTGTCGCGACGCCTCATCCAGCCGGCCCTGGCTCTGAAGAACGCTTCCCAGATTGCTGTGTGCTTCGGCATCGCGAGGGTCGAGCCGGATCGCCTCGTCGAACTGCGCCATTGCGTCCATCGTTCGGCCCGCTTGCAGATACTTCGTCGCGAGATAGTTGTGGGCGGCGGCATCGGCCGGCGCTGCCTTGACCCGGGTTTCCGCGCCGGCCACATCGGCGCGCAGCGCTCGCGCGTGCTGGTCGGCTTCGAGCGTGGCGATGTCCTCGGCATGACGCGGGATGACTTCCAGCCACAACGCACCCATTTCGTCGGTCGAGTTCGGCCCCCACTGCACTCGACGGACCGTCTTCATGGGATTGTTCGTGTTCCGCTCGGAGTTGTCGTAGACGAACCGCATGCGAACCGTCGTTCCCCTGGGGAGGAACAGTGGCGACGCATAGCGATACTGGTCCTGCCACTTGATGTTCCACTGCGTGATCGACAGCAGAGGCACGGACGTGCCGTTGGGCAGCCGCGCCACGCCTTGCATTTGCGTGGCAAGGTAGTGCGCGTGCGGATAAACGCTGACCGCTTCGACGTCTGCCGGCAGCACATATTCATCCTCGATGACATACGCGGCGTTCCCGGCGGGAATGTCGATCGATTTCGATTCGAGCTTGATCACCACCGGTGTCCGCGTCGGCGGCGTCGGCGAGAAATACAACCCTATCGCCGGCTGGACGACCTCGGTGCTGCCGGTCGGCACCATGTGCAACTGCACCGCGAGGTCGCTGCCTTCCTCCAGCGTCCACGCCGTATCGGCCGCCTCGAGCACGGGGACGCGCCCCGGCGACCATCCGTAGACGTTCTGCACCTGATCGTCGGGCATCGCGGCAAAGCCGGGTCCCGTGTCGTTGCGATCCAGTCGGCGCGCGACGCGAGCGGGATCCACGGCGACGTTGGCGTGGTGCAGCACTCTCGGGTTGTCGGCGCGAAATTCAATGGCGCGGACGTACCTGGGCGGTGCCGCTGGAACGGGGAAGACGAAGTTGCGGAACACGTCGCCGCCGCGGGCCGGGAGCGTGTACGACTCCGGCATTGTCACGACCAGATCGGGCGTGCCGAGCTGCCACCCGTCGGGATATTTCGGCTGCGCCGGGCGATCCTTCACATCGCCTTCCGGCGCGCCGCTCTGTGCCCAGCGCTGGATCGTCGCGATCTGCGCGTCGGTCAGCCGGCGCTCGTGCGCGAAGCGGACATCCGGTTCGGGCAGCCACGGCGGCATCGCCCGGGTTGCGGTTGCCTCGGCGATCTCACTGGCATGGGTCTTCGCGCTGGCGTAGTCGAGCAGGCTGAACGGCGCGCCGGCGACACACAAGGGATCGTTCGCCGTGCTCGCTGGTCTGGTCGCATTCGACGCGGTCGCTTTGGGTGTCGCCGCTGCGGCCCCGTCGATCGGCCGATGACACGACGCGCAATGCTCGAAGAAGATCGGCGCGACGTCTTTATTGAAGGTGATCGTGCGCTCAGAAACGGGCAGTTGCTCGGGAGCCGCGGACGACGGCCGCTTGCAAGCGGCCGTCGCCGAAGATACGAACACGACGATTGCGATCAACGACCGGGCGGTCCGGCCCGGTCGCATCGTCTTAGAAGTCCACCTGCACGCCGACGTCGACGAACCGGGACTGCATGATCGTAAGGGGCGTCTGCCATGACGCTCCATACGTGTTCGAGTACGTCTGAACGGCATTCGAGTTGTTCAGATTGTAGATTGACACTGTCGGCCTAATCGTCGTCTTGCCAGTTCGGATGGTTCGGCTGAACCGGATGTCAGCCTGGTAGATGCGGTCGCCGTAGATGAGCCCGGCGGAGACGATGTCGACCGTCGGCGCGGCGCCCGTGAATGGCCGTGCCAGCGTCGCCGTGCAGAGCGGCTGGCCGTTGACCGTGCTGTTCACCGGACACTGCGCCCGAATCTCGGGACCAGAGAGGCTCTGGAGTGTCGCTGCGAAGTTCACGTCCCATGGCAGGCGATACGAAACCTGACCCTTGAACTGCGGGTTCCAATTGGGATGGGTATCGCAGAATGCGTCGGCGCGCGGGTCGCTGTTCCTGCCGCTCCCCGAGGTGAGGCTGAGGTCGTCTTTCAGCGCGCACGTGTTGATGCGCTCGCGACCCCAGCTGAAGCCGCCGGACACAATCGTGTTCCGAACCAGCCGCGCGTTCACGTCGACATCGAAGCCGTCGTAGATATCGTCGATGCCGCCCACCTTCTTCGCGTTGAAGATCAGATTGTTCGGCGCGATGTTCCGGTTCACGTCGAAATACCCGCACTGCTGCGTGCCGCTGCCCGGCAGCCGCGGGTCGGTCGGAAGGTTCACGCAGTACGGCGTGTAGTCGGCGTTGGTGACCGCCTGGTTCCGCGTTGCCTGCAGGTTGCCGTACCAGCGCCGCGTGTAGCCGCCGTAGACCGATACGCGCGGCACGATCTCACGCTGGATGCTGACCTGACCCTCCCAGTTGTTTGGACGCTTGTGCCACCCGTCGATCAGATCAGGATCGTAGTTCGTGGTTCGCGCCGTCACCTGACCGAACGCCGGGTTGTTGATCGCGCCGCACTGCACCTGTCCCGGGCGTTTGGTGTTGGCGGCCGGGTTCGTCAGATCGCAGTCGTCGTATGGGTTGTAGGTGCCGTTGTAGACCACGCCGGCGGGCGCCGCCCAGGAGCGAGTGACGTTGTTGACGCTCGACTGGACCGGGTTGACGAAGCGGGCTATGGTGTAAGAGTCGCCGACGACGTAACGGCCGACGCTGGCTTTCAACGCCGTCTTGCCGTTGCCGAACAGATCGTACGACACGCCGAACCGCGGATCGATGTCCTTCCAGTTCGGCACGTTCTTGATCGCATCGAAGTGGTGCGCCGGCGTGAACGGGCCCGCCGCGATATCCTGCGCGTCCACTTGCGAATTCAGGAAGTCGAGACGCACGCCGTAGTTCATCGTCAGGCGGCGAATCGTCCACTGATCCTGCCCGTAGATGCCCATGTTGTACTTCAATGTTTCGTGGAACTGGATCGGCGTCGCGAATTGCGTGATCTGGAACGGCTGCAGATTACGCAACTGCAGGCTGACCGAGTTGTTGACTTCCTGCGTGGTGTAGCGCCACGAGTGCATGAGCGTCATCCCGACCTTGATGTTGTGCGTGCCGGTCACGTACGAGGCCGAGGCGCGGTAGTTCGATTGATCGCTGCGGTTGTAGCCGTAGCCGGCCGACGCGCCCCAGGACGTCGGCATGCCGGCGGGCTGCAGCGGATCGCTCATCGCGAACTGCGTGGTGGAGACGCCGGCGCGGCGATACCCATGGAAGTCCTGCGGAGTGATCGTGCCGCCGGCCTCGAGCAGGATCTTGTTGGTGAGCGGCGAGCTCCAGCTGCCCTGCAGGATGTACTGCGGGATGTTCTTGTACTCGGGACACGCGCTGATGGCCGTCGTGTACACCGGCACAAAGCAGTTCCCGAAGAAGGTGTACTGCCAGTCGGTGTAGACGTTCACCTTGTTCTTTTGGTTGACCTGCGTGGTGAATCGAGTGACCGCGCTCTGATGCCACACCGGAAACAGGTTCTGCTCTGTCGTGCATTGCCCCGTCGCATCAGGGGCGCAACTGTAAAACAGCTCCGTGAAGTCCGCGTCCCTGAACGACTGCGCGACGGTGTTATACGTGCCCCAGTGACGATAGGACCCATAGACCCACAGACGGTCCTTGATGATCGGGCCGCCCAGCGCCGGATTCGCGTCCCAGATACGGTTGATGCGGTTACCGGTCGAGAGCCCGCGTGCTCTGAGCTCGTCATCGAGGTTGTTGGACTGCCATCCTTCGCCCGCGTAGCGTGCCGAGAAGGAACCGCGGTAGGTATTGGATCCTTCCTTCGGGATGAAGTTCGAATAGACGGTCGCGCGCTCGAACTCCGCGTTGTGCGAGTCGGTCTGAAACGTGATCTCCTGGGCAACGCCGTTGTTCAAGTAGTTGCCGTACTGCAAGCCGCCGGTCCCGCTGCCGTTGATGATCGGCATTCCCTCGACCATGATCAGGCTGTCGCTCGCACGACTCCCATGCACGACGAGGTTCATCCCCGTTTCGGGAATCGAGCCGCCGACATTCTGACGCACTCCGGTGACCAGCACCGACGGAGTCAGCGCGGCGAAGCTGACGAAGTTGCGGTCGGTCGGCAAAACGTCCATGACCTCGCGCGAGGCGGTGGTCTTCTTGATCGTGTTCTGCGTATCGACGATCGGACTCTCGCCGGTCACCGTGACCGTCTCTTGAAGCGAGCCGACCCGCAAGTCGGCGTTGACCTGCGCGGTGAACGAGGTCGTCAGCTCGATGCCGTCGCGCACGAACGTGTTGAAGCCTTGCAGGGTGAAGGTGACGCTGTACACCCCCGGACGCAGGTCGATGATTCTGAACTGCCCGGAACTGTCGGTCACCGCCGTACGCGATCGTTCAATGAGGGCAGGACTGGACGCTTCAACCGTGACACCGGGCAGGACCGCGCCCGTCGTGTCTCGAACCACACCGGCGATGGCCGTCTGGCCCTGAGCCAGCGCATCGCGTGAACAGAGCAGCACTGCGGCCGCGAGTACCAGCTGCAGTCCGAGGGTTTTGCCGAATCGCATGCACGCCTCCGATGAGATGGATGGAGGCTCGTGTATAGCGGCATTGACGGCCTGAAGTCAAACCCCAACAGCGCGATTTTTCCGCGCAGAACTGCGCCTTTGTCCAGCGCGGCCATTGTGATGGGGCCCCAAAACTGCCGATAACGAGTCATGTAAGGCGGGTTTTCCAGATCACGTCGCTAACGGAAGTGTGAGCAGCTCACGGATCTGTTGAGTCGACTGACGAAGACGCGTCAATGCGCGTCGAGGGAAGTGGTTCGTTTCGTATGGATTCGGTCGGCGGTGCCAGGGTGGAGTTCCTGGCACAGGCGTTGAAACCGATTGAACGAGGACATCCCCCCTGTCCCCGGGTCGACGTGCATCTCGACGTGGCCGGGGAGGGGAGGGCGTAACGAGTGAAGGCCTGAGCACTCTGTATGTTTGGAATTGGTAAAGCCAAATCCGTCGTGGGTCTCGACATCGGGTCGAGCGCGGTGAAAGCCGTCGAATTGAAGCCGGTCGGCAAAGGCTTTCGCGTGGCGGCGTTCGGCAGCGAGCCCGTCCCACAGGACGCGATCGTCGACGGCGCCATCATCGATGCCGGCGCGGTCGCCGACGCGATCCGCCGTGTCTTCGACAACAACAAGGCCTTCAAAGCCAAGGACGTCTGCGCCTCGCTGTCGGGCAACGCCGTCATCGTCAAGAAGATCACGCTGCCGGTGATGACCGAGTCGGAGCTCGGTGAGTCGATCTACTGGGAGGCCGAGCAGTACATCCCGTTCGACATCCAGGACGTCAATCTCGATTATCAGATCCTCGATCCCGGCACCGGCCCCGAGTCGCGCGGCAGCATGGAAGTGCTGCTGGTCGCGGCGAAGAAGGAGAAGATCGCCGACTACACCGGCGTCATCACCCAGGCCGGCCGCGCGCCCGTCATCGTCGACGTCGATGCCTTCGCGCTGCAGAACGCGTTCGAGGTCAACTACGGTCTCGAGAGCGCCCACGTCGTCGTGTTGTTGAACGCCGGTGCCAGCGCGATCAACATCAACATCCTTCAGGGCGATCAGTCCGTCTTTACCCGCGACATCTCGATCGGGGGTAACGCCTACACCGAAGCGGTGCAGAAGGAGCTCGATCTGCCGTTCGAAGCGGCCGAACAGCTCAAGAAGGGCATCCCCGTCGACGGCGCCTCTTTTGAAGAAGCGCAGCCGGTGCTCCGCGCGGTGACCGAGAACGTTCTCCTGGAAATTCAGAAGACTTTCGATTTTTTTAAGGCGACGGCCGCATCCGAACAGATCGACCGGATCATGCTGAGCGGCGGCGCCTCGCGCGTCGACGGCTTCCGCGAAATGCTCAACGAGCGCATCGGCGCGCCGGTCGAAGAGTTCGATCCGTTCCGCGCCATCGTGTGGGACGGCAAGAAAGTCGGCGGTGATCCCAGTGAGCACGCGGCGACGGCCGCGGTCGCCGTCGGTCTCGCGCTGAGAAAGGTTGGCGACCGGTGATTCGCATCAACCTGCTCGGCGTCGAGCGTCAGAAAGCCAAGAAGGCGGTCGCGCCGTCGTTCGACATCGGACAGCGCCTGACGGCGCTGTGCAGCCTCGTGCTCGTCGTCACCGTGCTCGGGATCGGGTGGTGGTACTGGTCGCTGAGTACCGAAACGACCGAGCTCGACGCCGAGATCGCCCGCTCGCAGCAAGAGGCGAACCGTCTGAAATCGCTCCTCAATGAGGTCAAGCAGTTCGAGGATCGGCGCGCGCAGCTGCAACAGCGCGTGCAGTTGATCGAGCAGCTGCGTGGCGGCCAGAGCGTGCCGGTGCAACTGCTGGATCACGTGAGCAAGAGCCTGCCGGACATGCTGTGGCTGACGAGCCTCGAGCAGGACAGCGGCGCGATCACGATCGAGGGACGCAGCACGACGCTGATTGCGCTGTCTGATTTCGTCGGCAACCTGGGCAACACGTCGCTGCTGCAGAAGCCGATGGAAATCGTCAACAGCCAGGTGGAGGCCCCGGTCGCGTCCAGCGGGCCAATTCGCGGGGGCGCTCCGGCGGTTGAAACCATCAAGTTCACGGTCCGGGCGAAGTTGGGCGGCCAGCCGGCGCAGCCGCCAGCGGGCGGGCGCGGCGCGGCACGGGTCGCCGCGACCAAGTAGGCGCGAGGGAATGAGGTCCTAAGGGCGTGGCGATCAACCTGAGTCTCAGCAAATTGCCCTGGTACGGCCAGCTTGGCGCGTTCGTCGTGCTGTCGCTCGCGATGGCCGGCGCGTTCTGGCAGCTGTACGCCAAGGACAAGATGACGGTGATCGATGGTCAGCGCGCGCAGGTGGCGACGCTGCGTAAGGAGATCGACCGCGGGCTGGCGATTGCCAAGCGACTGCCGGAATTCCGCAAGGAAGTCGGAACGCTCGAAGCGCAGCTCGATCGGCTGCGTTCCGTGCTGCCCGAGGAACAGGACGTCGCCGACCTGCTGCGCCGTGTCCAGGCGATGGCAACGCAGTCGAATCTGGAAATCCGCGGGTTCACGCCGCAGACGGTGGCCAAGAAACAGCTGCACGCCGAGTGGCCCATCGGCCTCAAGCTCGAAGGCACGTATCACGACCTCGGCGCGTTCCTCGAGCGCGTGAGCAAGTTCCCGCGAATCATCAACGTCGCCAGCATCAAGATCAAGGCGCGCACGGAACAGACGCCATCCGCGACGGTGGACGCCGAGTGCACCGCCACGACGTTCGTGCTGCTCGACGCCAAGGCCGCGGCCGCGCCCGCGAGCGCCGGCGCAAAAGGCGCCGCCGCGCCGAAGGGGAAGTGATGGCTGTCATGCGCATCCTTGCTCTCGCCTGTCTGGCCGCACTGACCGCGCCTGTTCCGTCGGTGGGGCAGACCGCCCCGGCGTCGACATCGAAGACCGCCTCGGCGGCCGCCCCGGCCACGGTCGCGGCTGCGACGACGACCACGACGGCCGTGCAGGCTGAAAAGGACGGCACCGGAAAGGACGGTGCGGCGACGCTCGAGCCGCGCGGCTTCACCTACAACCCCGAAGGCCGGCGCGATCCGTTCGTCACCCTGCAACGCCGCGGCTCGGATGAACGCGGCGCCAATCGCGGCTCTCGTCCGTCGGGCCTGTCGGGCATCTCGACGTCCGAGGTCAGCCTGCGCGGGACGATGAAGAGTCCAGGGGGATTCGTCGGCATCCTGCAGGGCGTCGACAACAAGTCGTACATCGTGCGAGTCGGCGACAAGCTGTTCGACGGCTCGGTCCGATCCATCACTGCGGATGCGATGGTCATCCTGCAGCAGGTCGACGATCCACTCTCGCTCCAGAAGGAACGCGAAGTGAGGAAACAGCTCCGACAGACGGAAGAGGCCAAGTAACCATGTACCGATATTCGATGCTGCTCGGCCTGTGCCTAGCCATGGCAGCCGGCGTGATGGCTCCACTGGGTGCCAGCCGGGCGCGGGTGGATCAGGCGATGCTCACCAAGATCGCCTCTCGCGTCGAGGCTCGCACGGGTGTCATCGCCATCGAGGCGTCTGCGCCGGTGCCGTATGTCGCGTCGCAGCCGGATCCCAAGACCTTCGTCGTCGAACTGCGTGACGTGGTGACGTTCGGCTTCCACGACGCCTTCACCGCCGACCCGCGTCATCCGGTCGCGGCCGTGCGTGTCGAGAACGGGCAGGCGAGCGACGGCGCCAGCGTGGCGCGCGTGCACATGACCTTGACGCAGGCGATTCGTCCACGGGTTCGAAGCGCCCGCAACGTCATCTTCGTTGAGACCGATCGGGCCGATGCCGCGCCTGTTGTTTCCTCTGGTGCCATCAATCTCGCTGGGCCCTCCGCCGCGATTCGTGATGTGCGCGTCTCGCGCCGCAACGGCGCGACGGCGATCACGCTGCTCGGCACCGCGCGGTTGACGACCACTGGAGCCCAGGAAATCAAGGATGGGACGAACCGGCTGGTGTTCGATCTGCCCAACACCACCTCGGCGCTGCCGGCGGTGACGCCAGTGAACCAGGGGCCCGTCGAGAAAGTACGCATCGGCATCAATCCGAAGTCGCCGCTGCTGACGCAGGTCAGCGTGGACCTGTCGCGCGCCGCGTCGTATCGCATGGAGTCGTCGCCCGATGGCAACGACCTGACCGTCCTCTTCGACGAGCCCGTGGTCGATCCGATCTCTGCCCTCAAGTCGACGGCAAGTGCACCCAAGCCGCAGCAGGCACCGCCCGCAGCCGCCGCGCCCGCGCCGCAGCCCAGCGCTCCCGTACCGGTCGCCGCCCAGGCGTCGGCAGCCTCGTCGGCGCAACCGCCGCAACCGCCGCAGCCGCCGGCGCGTTACACCGGCAACCCGGTCAGCCTCGACTTCCAGGGGGCCGATCTCCGTGCGGTGCTGCGAACCTTCTCGGAGATCAGCGGTCTGAACCTCGTGATCGATCCGTCGATCCAGGGCACGGTCGATGTCGCGCTGCGCGACGTGCCGTGGGATCAGGCCCTCGATATCATCCTGCGCGCCAACAAACTCGGTTACGTCGTCGACGGCACGATCGTGCGCGTCGCGCCGCTCACCGTCCTGGCGGAAGAGGAAACACAGCGCCGCAAGCTGGCCGAGGAGCAGGCGCTCGCCGGCGAGCTCCGGGTGCTGACCCGATCGCTCAGCTACGCGAAGGCGGACGATCTCACGAAGCTGCTGACGGCTACCGTCCTGTCGCAGCGTGGCTCGATTCAGACCGACCCTCGCACCAACACGATTATCATCAACGACCTCGCCGATCGGCTCGACCGTGCGAGCGCGCTGCTGACGACGCTCGATCGGCCCGAGCCGCAGGTCGAGATCGAGGCGCGCATCGTGCAGACCACACGCGAATTCGCGCGTCGTCTTGGCGTGCAGTGGGGCTTCAATGCGCAGGCGTCGCAGGCGCTCGGCAACACCCTGCCGCTGGCGTTCCCGAACCAGGTCAATGCTGGCGGTCGCACCGGTGTGACGCAAGGGCCGGTCAACGGCGATGGCGTCAGCAACGGCGTGAACCTCGGGATCGGCGGTGCGACCAGCGCGGCCGGCCTCGCGTTGGGGTCGATCAATGGTGCGCTCAACCTCGACGTTGCGCTGTCGGCGATCGAGCGCTCCGGCCAGGGCCGCATCCTGTCGACTCCGAAGGTGTCGACGCAGAACAACATCGAGGCGGAAATCACGCAGGGCATCCAGGTGCCGATTCAGACCGTCGCGAACAACACGGTCACCGTCACGTTCAAGGACGCCGCGCTGACGCTTCGCGTCACCCCGCAGATCACCGCGGCCAACACCGTCATCATGCGCATTACTATGGAGAACTCCTCACCCGACTTCAGCCGCGCGGTCAACGGCATCCCGCCGATCGACACGCAGCGCGCGTTGACGCAGGTGCTGGTGAGCAGTGGCGAGACGACGGTGATCGGTGGCATCTACGTGAGCCGCGAGCAGACCAGCCAGGATCGGACGCCCGGGCTCAATCGCTTGCCGCTGCTCGGATGGCTGTTCAAGCGCAACGAGTTCACGGACGAGAGCCGCGAGCTGCTGATCTTCATCACCCCCAAGATTCTGAGGCTGTAGGAGAAGTGCCGTGACAGTGAGATTTGCCAAAATCGTGACCCTTCTCGGGGTCGTTACGCTGTCGACGAGCTGCGGCGACTTCGTCCGTCAGGGTCGGTCGCCGGTGCTGCTCGTCGTCAAGTCGATGGCCGCCGGCTCGGGTGGCGCGCAGGGGGAGCTGAGCTCCACCCTGCAGTCCGATGTGCTCGTCATGCGGACAACGCCCGACCCGTGCACCGCGCAAACGCCGTGTCCGACGATTGTCAATGACGTCGGTGAGGCGGTGTTCGCCCTCCAGCTCAAAGATCCGGGATCGCTCAACGTCACGAACGAACCGAGTCTGACGAATGCGGTGACGATCAATCGGTACCGTGTCGAGTATCGACGCACCGATGGCCGCTTCACGCAGGGCGTCGACGTGCCGTTCGCCTTCGACTCCGCCATCACGGTCACGGTCATGCCGGGCGAAGACACGACCGCAGGCTTCCAGATCGTGCGCCACTCGGCGAAAGCAGAGGCGCCGCTCGCGGCCCTGACGCAGAGCGGGAACATCATCTCGACGATCGCGACCGTCACGTTCTTCGGCCGCGATCAGGCTGGCAACGAAGTGACGACGTCGGCCAACATCGGGATCGACTTCGGCGACTTCGCGGACGAGGACTAGGGAACACCATGCAGATCAGCACGAGCAGCGTTCATCTCCAGTGGGCTCGCATCGGCGCAGTGCTCTGCGCCGTCGCGCTCGGTGCCGCATGTACGGTTTCGGATACCGAGGCGCCGCCGCTGGCTGGCCCCTCGGGCTTCGGGTTGTCGTTCTCGTTGAGCGCCACGCCGGAGATCTTGCCGCGCGACGGCCAGTCGGTCTCGACGATCCGCGTGGAAGCGCGACTCAACGACCAGCCCTACGCCAACCAGACGCTCGTGCTGACAACCTCGGCCGGTCGATTGGGGCAGAGCGACATCCGGACGGATGCGAACGGGCGTGCGGCGTTCGTGTATATCGCGCCGAGCGTGAACGAGCCCGTCTCGGAGGCGACCATTTTCGTCACCGCCGTTCAGAACGGCGACCTCGCCAATGCCCGCAGCGATTCGATTCGCATCGCCGTGATTGGGCCGGAGGTCCCGGTTGCCGCGTTCACGACGACGCCGTCGACAGCGGCTCCCGGTGCGGCGTTCCATTCGGTGATCACCTTCGATGCCACCACGACGAGGCTGGGGAACGCACAGTGCGGCAGCAGCTGCACCTACTCGTGGAACTTCGGCGACGGCTCGTCGGGCAGCGACATGGTCGTGCAGCACCAGTACGGCAACTCGGGTGTCTTCAACGCGACGCTGACGGTCTCGACCGCCAACGGGACGTCGAGCACCGTGACCAAGCCGGTGGTGATTGCGCCGCCCGATCTCACGACGCCCGACTTCACGTTCGCGCCGTGTGCGAGCCTGGTCGCCAAGTGCGTGACCCTGACCGATTCGTCCGCGCCGCCGGACGGCGTGACGATTGTGAGCCGGTATTGGGACTTCGGCGACGGCTCGTCACCGGTCTCCACGCCGGACGCGGTGATCGACCACACGTTCCCCGCGAATGCGAATCCGGTGACCTACAACGTCAGGTTGAGGCTCACTGACAACTTCGGACGGGTGAGCACCACCACGCCGAAGCAGGTCACAGTACCATAGGGGGAGTGCCGGACAACAGTCGCATTGAAGATCTGCGACGCCGGGTCCAGAAGGACCCGGCGTCGATTGCCTTCGCCCAACTTGCCGAAGAGCTGCGGCGCGCCGGTCGAAACGAAGAGGCCGTTGACGTCGCCACCGAAGGCCTGTCACACCATCCCGCGTACCTCTCGGCGCGAGTCACCCTCGGGCGAGCGCTGCTCGAATTGGGACGGCTCGACGAGGCCGCGGCCGAATTCGAATTCGTCGTTCGCTCCGCGCCCGACAACCTCACTGCGGTGCGGCAGCTGGCCGATATCCACCAGCGTCGCCGGCAATCGACGCACCAATCGAGAAGCCAGCAGCCCGACGCACCAATCCCGCCCGTGCATGCCGAGGAGCCGCCAATCCCGACCCCCCGTGCGACCGCCACGCCAGTATCGATAGAACCGGTCAGCGTCGTCGCCGCACCCCCGGCGCCCACACCGGAAGAACTGGTCATCGCCGAACTCGAATCGTGGCTCGCGGTGATCGACGCCGAGCGACTGCACCGCGGAACCGTGCAACCGCGCTGACGCCATGCGGCTCGCCCCGTCCGACGTGCTCGCTGCGCGGCACCGCCGGCTTCAGGACGCACTCGGCCGCGACGCGCTCGACGCGCTCGTGGTCACGAATCCTTCCAACATCAGATACCTGACGAACCACGTCGGGACGGCCGGCACCGTAGTCGTCACGCGAGAGGTCGTGCATCTGCTCGTCGACTTCCGATACCAGGAAGCGGTCTCGTCGCTGCAAGCATCCCCTGCCGCTTGTCCGACACTTCAGACGCGCTCGGTTCCGGCGAGCTACGACGAAGCGCTCGCCGATCTCCTGATCGATCTGCGCATGACGAGCGTGGGGATCGAGGCTGGGCATCTGACCGTCGCACGTCATGAATGGCTCACGAAGACAATCGCTTCGCGGGCCACGTCCGCCTCGCTTCGCTCGACGCAGCGGCTGGTCGAGCGGCTGCGAATGATCAAGGACCCGTTCGAGATCCAGGTGCTCCGCGACGCAGCCGCACGGCTTGAAGCCGTTGTCGATCAGTCATTTCCTGCGTTGCGGGCGGGCGCGGTCGAACGTGACGTCGCCGGCGCCATCGAGCGTGCACTCCGCAAGGCGGGTTACGAGCGCCCCGCCTTCGACACCATCGTCGCGTCCGGCCCGAATTCAGCCCTTCCGCACCATCGGGCCGCTTCACGGAAATTGGCGCCTGGCGACCTGGTGGTGCTGGACTTTGGCGGCGTATTGGACGGATACTGCTGCGACCTCACCCGGATGGCGTCTGTCGGAACTCCGTCACCAGAGGCGCGTCGGTTGTACGATGCCGTTCGCGACGCGCACCGAGCGGCGATTGCGGCGGTCAAGCCGGGACGGCCCGCGTCGGAGGTCGACGCGGCGGCCCGTGACGTCCTGCAGGGACACGGGCTGGGGGACGCGTTCGGGCACGGGACCGGCCACGGTCTGGGACTCGACGTGCACGAGGAGCCCCGCGTCGGCCGACGGCGAACCGATGCGCCGGATCCGATCCTCGAGCCCGGAATGGTCTTCACCATCGAGCCTGGGGCGTATCTGGCAGGCTTCGGCGGCGTCCGGATCGAAGACGATGTCCTGGTGACCGACACGGCGTGCGAGGTCCTGACGTCGATTCCACGGGACCTTCGGGTCTGCGGGTTGGGATAAAGTGGCGGGTCCACAGAACAGAACCCCGCCCGACACAATGGATCTAGACGAGATCAAGAAGATTCTCGACATGATGCGCCAGCACGATCTGGCCGAGTTCGAGCTCGAACGTGACAACGTCAAGCTCCGTCTGCGGAAGAACTCGGCTGGCGGCTGGAACGGGGCCGTGCCCCCGACGCCCACCGTCTCCTATGTCGCCTCTCCGGTGCCGGTGGCTGCGGCCGCTGGTGAGAACAGCGCGCCGGCCCCGCCGGTGCTCGCGCCCGCCAACGAGGACATCGATCTCGCCATCGTCAAGTCGCCGATCGTCGGCACGTTCTATCGGTCGCCGGAGCCCGGGGCGCCGTCGTACACCGACGTCGGTCAGACGGTGAAGAAGGGCCAAGTGCTCTGCCTCATCGAGGCGATGAAGCTGATGAACGAGATCAATGCCGAATGCGACGGTGAGATCGTGAAGGTGTACGTGGAGAACGGCCAGGCCGTGCACTACGGCGAGCGCCTTTTTGCCATCAAGCTGCCTAATGTTTAAGAAGATACTGATCGCCAATCGTGGAGAGATCGCGCTGCGCGTGATTCACGCGTGCCGCGAGCTTGGCATCAAGACCGTCGCGGTCTACTCCGAGGCCGACGAGAACTCGCTGCACGTGCGCTTCGCTGACGAAGACGTGTGCATCGGTCCGGCCCGCAGCGCCGACAGCTACTTGAACGTGCCGGCCATCATCAGCGCCGCCGAGATCACCGGCGCCGACGCGATTCATCCAGGCTACGGCTTCCTGTCCGAGAGCGCGTACCTGGCTGAAGTCTGCGAGGCCTGCCACATCCGCTTCATCGGTCCCGACCCCAGCGTCATCAAGCTGCTCGGCGACAAGGCGCGCGCCAAGAAGGCGATGCGGAAGGCAGGCGTTCCGATGCTGCCGGGGAGCGACGGCCCGGTCACGGGCGAAGAGCAGGCACTGAAGGTCGCGAAAGACGTCGGCTATCCGGTCATCGTCAAAGCCGTGGCCGGCGGAGGCGGACGAGGCATGCGCGTCGTCCGCAACCCCTCGGAGTTGCCCAACGCACTGAAGACAGCGCAGCGCGAGGCCGAGGCGGCGTTCGGCAACGGCGACGTCTACGTCGAGAAGTATCTCGAGAACCCGCGGCACATCGAGTTCCAGGTGATCGGCGATCACCACGGAAACGTCGTGCATCTCGGTGAGCGTGAATGTTCGATCCAGCGCCGTCACCAGAAGCTGATCGAAGAATCGCCGTCCCCGGCATTGAGCGAGAAGACCCGCAAACGCATGGGCGGCATCGTCGTCGACGCCGCCAAGGCGGTGCAGTACACCAACGCGGGAACCTTCGAGTTCCTGATGGATCACGACGGGCGGTTCTATTACATGGAGACCAACACCCGTCTCCAGGTCGAGCACCCGGTGACCGAGATGGTGACCGGCATCGACATCGTCAAAGAGCAGATCCGAATCGCCGCCGGCGAGCGGCTCTCGTTCAAGCAGAGTGAGGTCACGTTCTCGGGACACTCGATCGAATGCCGCGTCAACGCCGAGGACCCCGAGACGTTCGCCCCCTCACCCGGCACGATTCACGCGTTCAGCGTGCCGGGGGGACCCGGCGTGCGCGTCGATACGTTTGCCCACGCCGAATGTACCGTGCCGCCGTACTACGACTCGATGATCGCCAAGATCATCGTGCATGGGCGCGATCGGCAAGAGGCGATCGCGCGGATGCGCCGCGTGCTCGACATGACCGTCATCGAAGGCATCAAGACCTCGGTGCCGCTCCATCAGAAGATCATTGCGGACCCCGACTTCCAGGCTGGACGTCTCAGTACCGGGTTCATGGAGCGCTTCATGCCGAAGCAGAAGAAAACGAACCTGGCCGAAACGGCCTGAATCGAGCGCGTGTAATGCAAAATTCAAAATTCAAAATGCAAAGGGCCGTGCGCAGCCGCGTTAACGCCGTCTTTTGCATTTTGCATTTTGCATTTTGAATTACATGTTGACGTCACCCCTCCACGCGATCCTCGATCTCCAAGCCGCCGAGCGCACCGGGTGGGCGCCGCTCGACTTGGGGCGTGCCTTCCTCGAAGGCGGGGCCAGGCTCATTCAGATCCGTGCCAAGCACCTCGCGTCGGGCCCGCTGCTCGAGATTGCGGATCGTCTCGTCGCGCTGGCCGGACCATACGACGCCGCGATCATCGTCAACGATCGCGCCGACGTGGCGCGGATGACGCGAACCGCCGGCGTGCACGTGGGCCAGGACGACATCTCACCGTCCGACGCTCGCGCGATCGTCGGACGAGATGCTGTCGTCGGGTATTCGACGCACACTGTCGAGCAGGTCGAGGCCGCCGTTGGCGAACCGGTCACCTATATCGCCGTGGGCCCTGTGTTCGGCACCCGGACGAAGGATACCGGCTACGAAGCGGTGGGACTCGACCTCGTGTCGGCCGCCGCGGCGCGCGCCGGCCAGACACCGATCGTCGGGATTGGAGGCATCTCACTGGATAACGCCAAGTCTGTCCTGGACGCCGGTGCGTCAGCGGTCGCGGTGATCAGCGATCTCGTGTCGACCGGGGACCCCCAAAGGCGGGTGGCGGCGTATTTGGAGAGGCTGGTCTCGCCGTAGCCGGGTTGTGGCGCGAAGGCCTGTCCCGCCGCTAAGCCGCCTAGCGGCGAAGGCGGAAACTCTCGATAACATCTCGTATAGTCAGTGGCAGGCCTGCCGCCCCGGCCCGAAGGGCGGGTGGGGCGACCGAAAGAACTGAGAGGGTGAGCGTGGCTGACTCATTGTTTCGCACCAAGTCCATCGACCGTCTCCTCGCCGAATCACAGGCCAGTGGCGAACGCACGCTGAAGCGGACGCTTTCCGGCACGTCGCTGATCGCTCTCGGGATTGGCGCCATCATCGGCGCCGGCCTCTTCGTGCGGACTGCGGCGGCGATTGCCGAGCGCTCCGGTCCATCCGTGACGCTCGCGTTCATCGTAGCCGCCGTCGGCTGTCTCTTTGCGGGGCTCTGCTACGCGGAGTTCGCGTCGATGCTGCCGATCGCCGGCAGCGCTTACACCTATTCCTACGCCACGATGGGCGAGTTCGTCGCGTGGATCATCGGCTGGGACCTGGTGCTCGAGTACGCGGTCGGCGCGGCGACCGTCGCGATCGCCTGGAGCGAATACTTCAACAGGGTGCTGGGGTATTTCGGCTGGGACATACCTTACCAATGGCGCCATTCACCATTCGAGTCGATGGATGGCGTCAGTGGCATCATGAACATTCCCGCCGTCATCATCCTGGCGATTCTGTCCGCGTTGCTGATCAAGGGCACACGCGAGTCGGCGTTCGTCAACAACATCATCGTCATCACGAAAGTCAGCATCGTCCTGCTGGTGATCGCCATCGGCTGGCAGTTCATCAACCCGGCGAATCACACGCCCTTCATCCCTGCGGCCACGACCTATACGACTCCGCAGGGCGTCACCCACTCCTACGGCGGGCTGATGGGCATCCTGGGCGCCGCCGGCGTCGTCTTCTTTGCCTTCATCGGATTCGACGCGGTGTCGACCGCGGCGCAGGAGACCAAGAACCCGAAGCGCGACATGCCGATCGGCATCCTCGGCTCGCTCGCGGTCTGCACGGTGCTCTACGTGCTGTTCTCGTACGTGCTCAGCGGTGTGGCGACCGTCGAGGACTTCCGCACCCACGGCCGCGAGGCATCAGTCGCGTTCGCGATCTCGACCTACATGCCCGGCTACGAGTGGTTGTCGCGGCTCGTGACCGTCGCGATCCTGGCCGGATTCTCGTCGGTGATTCTCGTCATGCTCCTGGGCCAGTCGCGCGTCTTCTACGCGATGAGCCAGGACGGGCTGGTGCCGAAGATCTTCTCGGAAGTCCACCCTCGCTTCAGGACGCCGTACAAGTCGAACATGTTGTTCTTCGTGTTCACCAGCCTCTTCGGGGCGTTCATTCCGGAGAACGTGGTCGGCGAGATGACGAGCATCGGGACGCTGTTCGCCTTCATGCTGGTGTGCGCGGGCGTGTGGATCATGCGCAGCCGTCGTCCGGACATTGCGCGAGGCTTCACCGTTCCCGCGCTTCCGGTCGTGGCGATTCTCGGCATCGTCGTCTGCGGTGCGATGATCTTCGGTCTTGGATGGACCAACTGGATGCGGCTCGCCGTGTGGCTCGTCATCGGCTTGGTGCTCTACTTCTCCTATGGAGCCAAGAACAGCGAGCTGCGCGGGGCTGCGGGTGTGCGGCCGGCGACCGGAGCGCGACGCTCTGAGGCGCACCCCTGAGCGCACGCGACTCCTTCCATATCCTTGCCTGGATTCGGGGACCGCGACTCGCGGTCCTCGGCTTTCTCCTCATCGTGGCCGGTGGAACGACGGGTTATGTCCTCATCGAGGGCTGGTCCGTCTGGGACGCGTTCTACATGACGGTGACGACCGTGGCGACGGTCGGCTTCCGCGAGGTGCACCCGCTGACGACGCGCGGACAGGCGTTCACGGTGCTGCTGATCGTCAGCGGCGTCGGCACCGTGTTCTACACGGCAACGCTCCTGGCGACGACGGTGGTGGAGGGCGGGCTGCAGCGACGATTCGAGCGGCGCCGCATCGCATTTATGCTTGAACGACTGCAGGACCATTTCATTCTGTGCGGGTACGGTCGAATCGGCAGCATGATCGCCGAGGAGCTGGCGCGTCAGGAGGTGCCGTTCGTCGTGATCGAGCGGGATGCCGAACGCGTGCGGTCGGTGATCAATCGCGGCTGGGTCGCACTCGAGGCGGATGCCAGCCACGAAGACGTGCTGAATCGCACCGGCATCCACCGGGCGCGCGGCCTCATCGCCGCGGTCGGGACCGATGCCGAGAACGTCTACACGGTGCTCACCGCGCGGGTGATGCGCCCCGACCTGTTCATCATCGCGCGCGTGGAATCCGACGATGCCGAGCACAAGCTGCGGCGAGCGGGCGCCGATCGCGTCATCTCCCCGTATCACATCGGCGCCGCGCACATGGTGCAGACCGCGCTGCGGCCGGCGGTCGTCGACTTCGTGCAGCTGGCGACCAGCTCCGGTCACCTCGAACTGTCGATGGAACAGGTGCGCGTGCCGCCGGCCTCGCCGCTGGTTGGCAAGAGCCTGGTGGAATCCGGGATTCGTCAGAAGTTCGGCGTGATCATCGTCGCCATCAAGCGGGCCGACAGCGCCATGGCATTCAACCCACCGCCGGACGCGGTGATTCGTAGCGGCGACGAGTTGGTCGTGCTCGGCGGCGCCGACAGCGTGAAAGCGCTCGAGGAGATGATCGCGGCATGACGGCACGGGTGCTCGATGGGCAGGCGCTGGCGGCGCGGATGCAGGAGGAGATCAAGCCGGCGGTGGCGGCGTTTGCGGCGCGGCATAGACGGCCGCCGGGTCTTGGCATCGTGCTCGCCGGCAACGATCCAGCCTCACAGGTCTACGTGCGCAACAAGGTGAAGGCGGGCACCGACGTCGGCTTTCGCGTCGATCTCGAGCGTCTGCCCGAGACCGCGTCGCTCGCCGACGCGTTGTCGCTGGTGCGTCGTCTGAACGACAGCGCCGGGCACGACGGAATTCTGGTGCAATCACCGCTGCCGAAGGGGATGGGCAAGGGCGCCGAGCAGGCGGTGTTCGACACGATTGCTGCCGACAAGGACGTCGATGGCTTCGGCGCCGAGAGCGTCGGGCTGCTCGCACAGAACCGGCCGAAGCTGGTGGCGTGCACGCCGTCGGGTGTCATCGAGCTGCTCGTTCGCGAACAGATCCCGATCGCGGGGCGGCACGCCGTGGTCATCGGCCGTAGCGACATCGTTGGCAAGCCGATGGCATTGCTGCTGCTGCATCGCGACGCGACGGTCACGATCTGTCACTCGAAGACCCCCGACCTGGCCGACGTGTGCCGGCGCGCGGACATCCTGGTGGCCGCGATCGGCAGACCGGGCATGGTGACGAAGGAATACATCAAGCCCGGCGCGACCGTGATCGACGTCGGCATCAACCGCGTCGCGGACGCGGCGCTGGCGGCGACGCTGTTCGCCCCCGGTTCGGCAAAGCTGAACGCGTTTCAGTCGAAGGGAGCGGTGCTCGTCGGCGACGTGCATCCGAACGCCGCCGAAGTCGCAGGCGCGTTGACGCCGGTTCCCGGCGGCATCGGACCGCTGACGATCACGATGCTGATGGCCAACACGCTCAGGGCAGCCAAGGCGCGCGTGGGCGATTAGCGAGTTCCGGAGTTCCCGAGTTCCGGAGTTCCCGCGTTCATCCATGCGAGTCCGTACCGAGACGATCGTACAAGTCACGTATTTGGCGGTTCGTATCTTCGTAGGTGCCGTCCGTTCTGATCACATAGCTCGCGCGGGTGATCTTGTCTTCGATCGGCAGTTGCGCAGCGATGCGTTGGCGGGCTTCAGTTTCGCCGATCGAGTCGCGCAGCATCACCCTTCGAAGCTGTGTCTGCGGAGTGCATGCGGTGACGATGACCGCGTCGAACTCTCTGTCGCGGCCGGTCTCGTACAGCAGCGGAATGTCGGCGATGGCGAACGGCTGGCTTTGGTCGAGCGACGCGAACCAGTGGTCGATGGCCCGCCGCACGGCCGGATGGATGATGCGTTCGAGGTCGCGTCGCGCGTCGGCGTCCTCAAAGACGATTGCCGCAAGCTTCTTGCGATCGAGCGCGCCGCTCGCGTCGAGCACCTCTCGGCCGAATCGATTGGCGACCGCCGACAATCCGGAAGTGCCGGGCGCTACCGCGGCGCGGGCCAACACGTCGGCATCAATCGTCGCCACGCCCAGCCGCTCGAACTCCGCGCGAACGTGACTCTTGCCGGTTGCGATGCCGCCGGTCAACGCCACTCGACGCATGACCGCCTGAACTCAGGAACTCCGGAACTCTGGAACTGCGGAACTCGCAGGTTCATTGCTCCGTCAGTTCCGCGACCACAGTGTCTTTGGCCGGTGCAATCCGTTCTTCGACGAACGTATTCCACTCATGACACTGCGGGCACTGCCACAGCAGTTCGGTGCTGCGATAGCGGCAGCGCACGCACACGTGCGGATCGAGGTAGAACACTGCGCTCCGCGCCAGCTCGACGTAGCGCCGCACCAGCGCCGGATCGAGCGCGAGCGCAGACAGCGCTTGCCACATCTCCTGGTGAATCACCAGACCATGCGGGTTGTGCGGCAGCGCCTCGAACAGGAGCTCCACCGCCTGCCGGTAGTGGCCGGCGCTCGACAGGTGGCGCGACAGCGCCAGCCGCGCCCGCCAATCCTGCGGGCTGCGGGCGATGTGACGTTCGCACAGATCGACGAATCGGCCGGGGGCGCCGAGCGTGCGATACGCCCGCTCCAACCGTTCGAACGCGAGATAGGCGCGTTCGGGCAGCGTGCGCACGAGCGTTTCCCAGGCCTCGATCGCGCCCTGCAGCTGTCCCTGCGCCAGCCGGGCGTCGCCCAGATTCAGATGCGCAGGGACCGTTCGCGCGTCGACACCGATCGCGTCCTGGAACATCCGGCCGGCCGCGTCGGGATTGCCGTCGCGCGCCAGCGTGCTGCCGATTTCGTTGCGCAGGAAGCCGAGGATCTGCAGGTGCTCGTCGCGACGCTGCGTATCGATCTTCGCGATCTGCTCGCGCACGCGCGCGGCGTCGGCCCACTGCTGCTGATCCTCGTGGAGCTTCTGCAGATTGACCAGCGCATAGAGGTTCTGCGCATCGAGCCGCAGCACCTCTTGGAACGCCTCGTGCGCGCGATCGACGAAGCCGGCGTGGCGGAAGTCGAGGCCCAGACACAACAGCACGTAGGCCTGCTCGAGCGGCCGCAGGTCGGGCCGCTGCAGCAGCGCCTGATGCACGTTGATCGCGCGGCCGACCTGTCCCTTCTGGCGGTACAGATTGCCGAGGATCATCTGGATCTCGAGCGCGTCGGTGCTCGCGCTGGTGGCCTGCGTGAGCTCCTCGATCGCCTGATCGGTCTGGTTGTCGATGAGCGAGTTCAGGCCCAGCATGTAGTGCGGCGTCTCGCGCAGCCGCCGCCGATCGATCCACCGTCCGTCGCGCAGCTTGTAGCGCTCCCAGGCCTTGCCGACGATCAGCCCGAGCAGCAGCGCCAGCAGCACGGCGAGAAGGACGTATTGGGTCATTGCTGGCGACTCGGCTGCGGTTTATACCATCTCGGTGCGCCACAGATCGTGCAGGTGCAGGACGCCCTGCACGGCCCTCGCGCCGTCGACGACGACGAGGGAGGTGATCTTGTGACGCTCGAGAATATTGAGCGCCTCGGCGGCGAGCGTGTCGCGCGTGATCGTGCGCGGATGGCGCGTCATCACGTCGCCGGCGGTGCGTCTGAGCAAATCGGGAGCGGTCAGGTGGCGGCGCAGGTCACCGTCCGTGATGATTCCGACGAGTGCCCCGGCATCATCGACGACGCAGGTCATCCCGAGTTTCTTGGTGTTGATTTCCTCGATCACCTCGGGAATCAGCGTCGTCATTCCGACGATCGGCGACTGCGCGCCGCTCGTCATCAGTTGATCGACACGCTTGAACTTCTTCGGCAGGTGGCCGCCGGGGTGGAGATGCAGGAAGTCTTCGAGCCGGAATCCTTTCGCCACCAGCAGGGTCATCGCCAGCGCGTCACCGATCGCGAGCGCCGTGATCGCGCTCGCCGTCGGCACGAGGTTCATCGGGCAGGCTTCCTCGGACACGCGCGAGTGGATCACGACATCGGCACGTTGCGCCAACGTCGAGTGGCAGTCACCCGTGATCGCGATCAGCCGAGCCCCGAGCCGCTTGATCGGTTCGATGAGTCGAACGACTTCGGTCTCGCCGCTGTACGAGATCGCGACGACGACGTCGTCGTTCTGGATGACGCCAAGGTCGCCGTGAACGGCCTCGGCAGGGTGAAGAAAGTGTGCCGCCGTCCCGGTGCTGGAGAACGTGGCGGCGATCTTCTGACAGATGATGCCGGACTTGCCGATGCCGGTCACGATGACGCGGCCGCGGCAGTCGAGCAGCAGCTGCACGGCCCGCTTGAAATCACCGTCGAGTGCGCCCACCAGCTCCAGGATGGCGGCGGCCTCGGTCTGCAGCACGCGCCGGGCGAGCGAGATGTCGATGCTCACGCGCGGACTCCGCCGGCGCGTGCCGGCTCCTCCGCGTTGGCGCGCACCGCCCGCTCTATTCGCGTGAGCTTGCGCAGCAGCGGTTCGAGCGCGTCGAGGCGCAGCGCGTTGCCGGCGTCGCTCTTGGCGCGCGACGGCTCCTCGTGCACCTCCATGAACACCGCGTCGACGCCCGCGGCCACGCCGGCCGACGCCAGCGGATCGATGTACTCGGCCAGGCCGGCGGTGACGCCATCACCCGCGCCCGGCAGCTGCAGGCTGTGCGTCACGTCGAAGACGACCGGATACCCGAAGCCTCGCAGAATCGGAAACGCCCGAACATCGACGACGAGGTTGTTGTAGCCGAAGCTCACGCCGCGTTCGGTCACGAGCACCGACTCGTTCCCCTCGGCCGTGATCTTCTGAATGACGTGCCGCATGTCCTGCGGCGCGAGGAATTGTCCCTTCTTCACGTTGACCGTCTTGCCGGTGCGGGCGGCGGCGACGAGCAGGTCCGTTTGCCGGCACAGAAACGCCGGAATCTGCAGGACGTCGACGACCTCGGCGGCCGCGTGGGCGTGGCCAGGCTCGTGGATGTCGGTGAGGACGGGGAGGCCGGTCCGCGATTTCACATCGGCGAGCGTCCGCAAGCCGTCGTCGAGGCCCGGCCCGCGAAACGAGCGTCGCGACGTCCGGTTCGCCTTGTCGTACGACGCCTTGAAGATCAGCGGCACCCCACAGCGGGCGGCGATGTCTTTCAACGCCGCGGCGAGGTCGAGTGCGTGCGCCGCGCTCTCGATGACACAGGGGCCCGCGATGAGCGCGAAGGGCTGGCCGTTGCCAACCGCGAAGCCCCCGATGGAAACCGCTCGCACGGAACGTATTCTATCGATTTAGCGCAGCTACTTGTGCCGTTTCCAGCCGGCCCGTCTTGTGCCGGTACGCCGCGTCGACGAAGCTCGCAAACAGCGGATGCGGCTTGATCGGCTTCGACTGGAACTCCGGATGGAACTGCACCGCGAGGAACCACGGGTGCGACGGCAGTTCGGCGATCTCGACGAACTTGCCGTCGGGTGAGCGGCCCGACACCCGCATGCCGCGTTCGAGCAGCGCCGCTTCGTAGAGACAGTTGAACTCGAAGCGGTGACGATGGCGCTCGTGAACGAGCGAGGTGCCATAGACGTGCGCGGCCATCGAGCCCGGCGCCAGCTCGCACGCATAGCGGCCCAGACGCATCGTGCCGCCCAGTTCGTCCACGCCGAGCAGGTCGCGCAGCTTGTAGATCAGCTTGTGCGGCGCGTTCTCGTCGACCTCGGTCGAGTCGGCGCCTTCGAGGCCGCAGACGTTGCGCGCAAACTCCACTGTCGCCCACTGGAAGCCGTAGCAGATGCCGAAGAACGGCACGGTATGCTCACGCGCGTACTCGGCGGCCTTCATCATCCCTCGCGTGCCGCGCGACCCGAAGCCGCCGGGGACGAGAATGCCGTGCGCACCGTCGAGCAGCGCGGCTCCGCCCTCTTTTTCCAGCGCCTCCGCTTCCACCCAGTTCAAGCGCACCTTCAACCGGTGGGCGAACCCGCCGTGGAACAGCGCTTCGTTGAGGCTCTTGTACGAGTCCTCGTACCCGGTGTACTTGCCGACGACGTGAATCACGAGCTCGTCGACCGGGTTCTTGATGCGATCGACCAGTTCCTCCCATGCTGCCGTCTTCGCCTGCGTCAGTGGCATCCCGAGTTGTTTCAGGATGATCTGGTCGAGGCCCTCGGTCTTGAGGACGAGCGGCACCTCGTAGATCGTGTCGACGTCCTTGGCGGTGATGACCGCTTCTTCAGGGACATCGCAGAACAGCGCGATCTTCCGTTTGATGTCGGCATCGAGGAATCTGTCCGTGCGGCAGAGCAGCACGTCCGGCTGAATGCCGATCGAGCGCAAATCGCGGACGCTGTGCTGAGTGGGTTTGGTCTTCAGCTCGCCGGCTGTGCCGATGAACGGCACGAGCGTGAGGTGGATGTAGAGCGTGTTCTCGCGGCCGACGTCGAGACGGAACTGACGGATGGCCTCGAGGAACGGCATGCTCTCGATGTCGCCGACCGTGCCGCCGATCTCGACCAGCAGGATGTCGACGTCGCGGCCCGCCATGCGGATCGCGTCCTTGATCTCGTTGGTGATGTGCGGAATGACCTGAACGGTCCGTCCGAGGTAGTCGCCGCGCCGTTCCTTCTGGATGACCGACAGGTAGATCTTCCCGGTCGTCCAGTTGCTGTTGCGCGTCGCCACCATGCTCGTGAAGCGTTCGTAGTGGCCCAGGTCGAGGTCGGTCTCGGCGCCATCGTCAGTGACGTAAACCTCGCCGTGCTGGTACGGGCTCATCGTACCGGGGTCGACGTTGATGTAGGGGTCGAACTTCTGCAGCGCGACGGTGTAGCCGTGATCCTCGAGCAGCCGGCCGATCGATGCGGCCGCCAGTCCCTTGCCGAGCGAGGAGACGACGCCGCCGGTGACGAACACATACTTCACGGGCTTCGTGGGACGTCCATCAGGTCGTTGGGTCATGCCACCTCACATGTGCGCGGCCGCGGCCGTGCGGCGGCGAACGCGCTCCAAATCCTCGGGAGTGTCAACTTCGATGGAATCGAACCTGGTCTGAACCGCGCGGATGCGGAAGCCGTGCTCGAGCGCGCGCAGCTGCTCGAGCGATTCGGCGCGCTCGAGCGGCGTCTGCTCGAGCCCGGCGAAGAGCAGCAGAAACTCGCGCCGGAACCCGTACAGGCCGATGTGTTTGAACGCCTGAGCAGGTCCGCGTGGGTGCGGGATCGGCGAGCGCGAAAAATACAGCGCGTTGTCCTGCGCGTCGACGACCACTTTCACGACGTTTGGATTCGCCAGTTCCGCGGGATCGGTGATCGGCTGCCGCAGCGTCGACATGACGAGCGATCGATCGGCGTCGAGCGGTTCGATGATCTCCGCGATCATGTCGGGCTCGATGAGCGGCAGATCGCCCTGCACGTTGATCACGAGCTCGCACGGCAAGTCGCGTGCGACTTCGGCGATGCGGTCGGTGCCCGTGCGATGACCGGATCCGGTCATGCGCACCACCCCGTGAAAGCGCTCGACGGCTGCCGCGATTCTCGAATCATCGGTGGCGACGACCACGGCATCGACGCCGCGCGTCGAAGCGGCGCGCCGGTACACATGCTCGATCATCGGACGTCCGGCGATGTCGGCGAGCGGCTTGCCGGGAAATCGGCTCGACTCGTATCGAGCGGGGATGAGGGCGACGATTCGGGGGGGCGGTGACGTTCTCTGGAATGGATCGAGGAACGTGCCAGGGTGCACGACGAATCATAGCATAGCGGTCCAAGGGCTCCGGGCTGTCCGGCAGGCGCGTTTCGACCGAAATGCTACGATAGCGGTGCAAAAGCTTCGGGTCATGACCTGGCGACTGTATGCGTTGGTGTCGGGTGGCGCGTTCGTGGCCACATACCTTTTTTCCGGCCAGCCCGGCACGCTGACGCCTGCGCGCGCACCGCAAGCGCGTCCTGCCGCGGCGTCGCCCTCGTCGAGCAACGCCGAGAGCGAGATTCAACTGCTGGCGGCCCGGCTCGAGGCTCGCGTTCGTCAGGCGGCGAGCTATCAAGCGCCCACTCGAAATCCGTTCGAGTTCGGCCACGTCCCACAGCCTGCGCCGAAGCAGGTCATTGCCCCGAAGCTGCCGGAGCTGCCGTACGTTCCTCCGCCACCACCGCCACCGCCCTTCACGTTGTCGGGAATCGCCGCCAACCATGTTGATGGCGCGCTGCAGCGCACCGGGATTTTCAGTGGGTCGAACGGTGTACAACTCGCGCGAGAAGGCGAAAGCGTCGGCGGCTACAAGGTGGTCACGATCGACGACAACGCTGCGCTCCTGGAGTCACCGGCCGACGGAAGACAACACAGGCTCACACTGTCGAGATAGCGCCAGCAGGTTCACACCCGCACGAGACGTACTTCACTCATTCCTTCCGCCTTGCGCAGCTCGTCGATCACCGAGTGCGGGATCGGCTCTGTTTCGTCGACGATAACGACGCCGACGGCGCGATCGCCGTCGCGGCCGAGCGCGAAGGTGGCGATGTTGACCTGATTCTGGCCGAGGATCGTTCCGACACGGCCGATCACGCCCGGCACGTCTTTGTTGCCGAACACGATCATCGTGCCGTCGAGCGGTGCCTCGACCCTGATCCCATCCAGTAATACGAGCCGCGGCGACGAGCGCTCGAAGATCGCGCCCTCGATCCAGCGGTCACCCTGGCTGGTGCGCAGGATCACGGAGATCAGGCTGGTGTAGTTGCGCGGCCGCGTGCTTTGCGACTCCACGACCTCGATGCCGCGCTCGGCAGCGACCGCGGACGCGTTCACCAGCGTGATGCCCGTTGAGAGGATCGGTTTGAACACGCCTGCGAGCACGGCGTTGACGAGGAGGGTGTTCTTGCTCTTGCTGTCCTGCGCCAGATCGCCGTAGTAGCGGATGCTGACCGCATGCACCCGGTGATCGTTCATTTGGGCGATGAACGTGCCCATCCGCTCGGCCAGCCTCGCGAACGGCTGGAGGCGCTTGAACTCCTCCGTCGAGAGCGACGGGAAGTTGACGGCGTTGCGAATGACGCCGTCTTTGAGGAAGTCGCGCAGCGCCGTCGCCGTCTCGACGCCGACCAGCTCCTGACCTTCGCGGGTCGACGCGGCGATGTGCGGTGTGGCGACGACCTGAGGCAGTTTTTGCAGGCGATGGTCGACGGTCGGCTCGGTCTCGAAGACATCCAGTCCGGCGCCACCGACGTGACCCGCCTCGATCGCATCGGCCAGTGCGGTTTCGTCGATCAGATCGCCGCGCGCGGTGTTGATGATCCGGATGCCCTTCTTGGCACGGGCAAGCCGCTCGGCATTGACCAGCCGGCGCGTCTGCGGTGTCGACGGCATGTGCAGCGAAATGTAGTCCGAACGCGCGAACAGGTTGTCGAGCGACACGAGCTCGACGTCGAGATCGGCGGCAACGTGTTCAGAGATGAAGGGATCGTGCGCGACGATCCGCATCCCGAACGACGCGGCGCGTCGGGCCACTTCCTGACCGATTCGTCCCAGTCCGGCCAGTCCCAGGACCTTGTCTCGGATTTCTTCGCCGAGAAACTTCTTCTTCTCCCATTTGCCCTGCTTCATCGCCGCGTCGGCTGCCGGCACGTTGCGCGCGAGGGCGAGGATCAGCGCCATTGCCAGCTCGGCAACACTGATGCTGTTGGCGCCAGGCGCATTCATCACGATGATGCCCCTGGCGCTGGCGGCGGCGACGTCGACGTTGTCGACGCCCGTTCCGGCGCGTGCGATGACGCGCAGCATCGGGGCGGCGTTGATAATCGCCGCCGTCACTTTGGTTGCGCTGCGTACGACGATCGCCTCCGCATCCGCGATGTCATGTATCAGCTGCTCGGGAGATCTTCCAGTGCGGGCATCGACGTCCCAACCTTCCGTGCGAAGCAAATCGAGGGCAGAGAGGGGCAGGTCGTCGGCGACGAGGATCTTCACGGGTGGTGAAAAGTATAATCTGTCGGTTTTGTCGATCGCGGCGGCGGTCCGAGGAGCGATCCTCGCGAGCTGCTGCGAGCGCGAAGAACGTCGCCAGTGTGCACGTCGAAAAATTTGCGACGAACGAGGACGTAACAATCGCACTACGATGGTGCAAATCGCTAAAACTCTCAGGTATTTCCTGTAGCGCGGGCGTCAAACGAGGCGTTTTCAACAGAGTTTTCCACAGAAATTGTGGATATATCAGACGATCGCTGTGGGACAGTGACCTAAAGAATGCAGGTGCGACCAGCAGCGAGATGAGGAGCGCATGAATCGCAAAGTGACAGTGGTTGGTGGCGCCGGCAATGTCGGCATGACCGTCGCGCGCGCAATCGCCGAGAAGGAGTTGGCCGACGTCGTCATCATCGACATCGCCGATCAGAAAGCGGCCGGCGTCGCACTCGACATCTACGAGACGTGCCCGATTATCGGATCGGACTCGCGGCTCGTTGGCGGCGGCGACTGGAGCGCCGCAGCCGGTTCCGACATCGTCGTGATCACGTCGGGCAAGCCACGCAAGCCGGGGATGAGCCGTGACGATCTCGTGCGCGACAACTTCGAGATCATGAAGAGCATTGCGCCGAACCTCGTGCAGCACTGCCCGAACGCGATCGTCGTGCCGGTGGCCAATCCGCTCGATGCGATGTCACAGGCGCTCTATCGACTGACCAAGTTTCCTCGCGAGCGCATCATCGGCATGGCCGGCGTGCTCGACTCGGCGCGCATGAGCACCTTTGTCGCGATGGAGCTCAAGGTGTCGGTCGAGAACGTGCACTCGTTCGTGCTCGGCGGCCACGGCGACACCATGGTGCCGCTGCCGCGGTACTCGACCGTCGCGGGAATTCCGCTCACCGACCTGCTGCCGAAGGATCGGATCGACGCGATCGCGAAGCGCACTGCGGATGGGGGCGCAGAGATCACCAAGCTGGTCGGCACGAGCGCGTGGTATGCGCCCGGTCAGGCGGCAGCAGAGATGTGCGAAGCGATCCTCAAGGACAAGAAGAAGATTCTCCCGTGCTCCGTGTTCCTGCAGGGCGAGTATGGGATTCGAGATCTGTTCGTCGGCGTCCCAGTGAAGCTCGGGGCGAGCGGCGTCGAGCAGATCATCGAGATCAAGTTGACGGCAGAGGAAGACGCCGCATTGAAGAAGTCGGCCGCGTCGGTGAAGGAATTGGTCGACGTGATCGGAATGTAGCGACTGTCGGCGGGTCTAAGGACCCGCCTCTACAACGTCTGAATTCGAGCGTCGTGGAGGCGGGTCTTCGAGACCCGCCGGTCGTTCACTTCCCCTGACCCGGAGGCGGGGCACCACCTGCTGCGGGCGGCCCTCCAGCAGGCGGACCGCCGCCACCCGGACCCTGGCCACGCGGCGGCGGCGGGGCGCCTGGCGTTCCCGGCTCCACGACGGGGATCGCGGCTCCACGATGACAGGTCGCGCAACCGACAGCGGCGACCTGATCGGCCGGCTTCGACGCGACAGCCTTCTGAATCGCCGGATTGACCTCGCGCACCATCCGCATCATCGCGCGCGCAACGTTCTTGGTCGGTTTCGTGTCGCCGGCGAAGTCGTTCATCGGATCGCCCGGACCGTTGAACACGTGGCAGTGATTGCACGTCACGCCGAGCGCGGCGGAGAAGTTCTGCATGATCTGCAGCACCTGCGCGCGCGCCATGTCCTTGGGCAGCACCTGGAGGTTCTGCGGTGGCGGCTGCGGCGCGCCACGGCCGTCGCCTCTGCCCTGGCCCTGGCCTTGCGGCGCCTGCGCAAATGCCACGAGCGACCCCGCCAGTACGAGGACGCCGATCGCGGTTGCTCTAAACGCGTAACGGTTCATGCCGATCTCCGTGCGAGAGTTGATGTCAAATACTGCGAACTTCGGCGAATTGTAACGCAGAACTCAGGGCCGGTCGCTGTCGCGACCGGTGGGGCTCGCTCACGCGAGTAGGGCGGCGCTCCACCGCGCGAAGCGCGGCCCTACCGGGAGCGTAGCGACCGGCCTCACCGATCCGGAAGGATCGGTCCCGCCGTCGAGTCGCGAAGCGACGGGCCGTGGATACAATCACGCGATGATTGTTCATATCGTCTTCTGGCGTCTGCACGAACGGTCGGCAAATGGGCAGTCGAAGTACGAGAACGCGCTCGAGATGAAGCGCCGCTTCGAAGCGCTCGTCGGCGTGATTCCGGGACTCTTGAAATGTTCCATCGGGATCGACTTCGCGCACACGCCGGATTCGTCGGACGTTGCGCTCTATTCAGAGTTCACGTCGCGCGACGCGCTCGAGGCGTATCAACCACATCCGGCTCACCAGGAGATCGTCGCGTTCCTCAAAGACGTGCGCACCGAACGACGCGTCGTCGACTACGAAGCTTGACGGTCGCTGGGGCGGGTGACTACGATGACGTGCTGGTTGCTTCACGTTCGGAGCCGCAAATTCCCCTGTGAAAATCCACGAGTATCAAGCCAAGTCAGTCCTCGCGCGCTTCGGCGTGCCGGTGCCGCGCGGGGAAGTCGCCACCACCCCGGCTGAAGCCGGCGCCATCGCCAGGAAACTCGGCGGCGGGCTCTGTGTCGTGAAGGCGCAGATCCATGCGGGCGGACGCGGCAAGGGTGGCGGCGTCAAGGTCGCGAAGTCCGCCGAGGAAGCGGAGCAACTGGCCACGACGATAATCGGCATGACCCTGGTGACGCACCAGACCGGTCCCGAAGGTAAGAAAGTGGGCCGCGTGCTGATCGAAGAGGGGTTGCAGATCGATCGTGAGCTCTACGTCAGCATCCTGATCGATCGCGCCGCAGCACGTCCGGTGATCATTGCAAGCGCGGCTGGCGGCATGGACATCGAAGAAGTCGCCGCAAAGGAGCCCGAGAAGATCCTGCGCGAGCACGTGGATCCAGGTGTCGGCCTCCAGCCGTTCCAGTCTCGGAAGCTGGCATTCGGAATGGGCCTCGGCGCTGACGCCGCGGCCAAGCTCGTCAAGCTCCTGAATGCCGTCTACAAGGCGTTCATGGAAACCGATGCGTCGATGATCGAGATCAACCCGTTGATTCTCACCAAAGGCGGCGACCTGCTGGCGCTCGACGCCAAGGTCAGCTTCGACGACAACGCGCTCTATCGCCATTCCGACATTCGCGACTTCCGCGACCTGAGCGAGGAAGATCCGCTCGAAGTCGAAGCGTCGAAGTTCTCGCTGAACTACATCCGCCTCGACGGCACCATCGGCTGCATGGTCAACGGCGCCGGTCTGGCGATGGCGACGATGGACATCATCAAGCTCGCCGGCGGCGAGCCGGCGAACTTCCTCGACGTCGGCGGCGGCGCCAACGCCGAGCAGATCAAGAACGCGTTCCGCATCCTGATGGCCGACAAGAACGTGAAGGCCGTGCTGATCAACATCTTCGGCGGCATCCTGCGCTGCGACGTGCTGGCGGCCGGCGTGATCGCGGCAGTGAAAGAGCTGGGCGTTCGCGTGCCGATCGTCATTCGCATGGAAGGCACCAACGTCGAGGAAGGCAAGCGGATGCTGACAGAGAGCGGCCTGAACTTCACCACCGCCGACTCGATGGGTGAAGCGGCCGAGCGCGTCGTCGCGCTCGCGACGTAGATCGGGCCATGGCGGTCTTACTCGACAGACAGACGCGGTTGATCGTGCAGGGCCTCACCGGCCGTGAGGGCACATTCCATGCGAAGGCCGCCGCGGCGTACGGGACGAAGGTCGTGGGTGGTGTCACGCCGGGCAAGGGCGGGACGACCCACGAGGGGTGGCCGATCTTCAACAGCGTCCACGATGCGGTGCGCGAGACCGGCGCCAATGCGAGCGTGATCTTCGTGCCGCCGGCGTTTGCGGCCGACGCGATCATGGAAGCCACCGATGCCGGCATACCGCTGGTTGTCTGCATCACCGAGGGCATTCCCACGCTCGACATGCTGAAGGCGCTGCTGTTCATGGCCGGGAAGCGGACCCGCCTCATCGGGCCCAACTGCCCGGGCATCATCACGGCGGGGCAAGGCAAGGCCGGTATCATTCCCGGCCACATCTGCAAGGAAGGGCGGATCGGCATCGTATCGAAGAGCGGTACGCTGACGTACGAAGCCATTCACCAGTTGTCGACCCAGGGGATGGGGCAGACCACGTGCATTGGGATCGGCGGCGATCCGCTGATCGGCACGACGTTCATCGACGCACTGCGTCTGTTTGCTGCCGATACAGACACCGACGCGGTGATCATGATTGGGGAGATCGGCGGGACCGCCGAACAGGAAGCGGCTGCGTTCATCGCGCGCGAGTTCAGAAAGCCGGTGGTGGGGTTCATCGCCGGTCAGACCGCGCCTCCGGGCCGCCGCATGGGACACGCTGGAGCGATCATCGCCGGCGGGCAGGGCACCGCGGCTGAAAAGATGGAGGCGCTCACGAAAGCCGGCGTGCACGTCGTGAAGAGCCCCGCAGACATGGGCCAGCGGATGCGCGAGGCCCTCGGCCGGTGACGTCATTTATGGAAAGAACCTTCGCCATCATCAAGCCCGACGCCGTCGAGCGGAAGCTCGCCGGCCAGATTCTCGCCCGCATCGAGGCCGCGGGGTTCACCGTGCGCGCGATGCGGCTGCACCACCTCACGAAGAAAGAGGCGGAGGGCTTCTACGCGGTCCATCGCGAGCGCCCCTTCTTCGGCGGCCTGACCGACTTCATGTCGTCGGGCCCATGCGTGCTGCTGGCGCTCGAGGCACCCGACGCCATCAGGAAATGGCGCGCGACGATGGGCGCGACCGACCCGGGGAAAGCCGAGGCGGGCACGCTGCGCAAGGAGTTCGGCAGCTCAATCGAGCGCAACGCAACACACGGATCCGATGCGCCGGAAACGGCCGCGTTCGAGCTGAGCTACTTCTTCCGCGGCATGGAGTTGATCTAGGCTCTGGGTATCGGTCCGGCTAAAGCCGGACCCTACGTACGACGATGGGACGCCTCCTGATCGTGCTCGGCCTCTTGATCGCCGGTGTCGGGCTGCTCATGACGATGGGGCTGCCGATCGGAAGGCTACCTGGTGACTTCACGATCCGGCGAGGGAACTTCACGTTCTATTTTCCGCTCGCGACCTCGATTATTGCGAGCATCGTGCTGACGCTGATCATGATGCTCTTCTCGAGGCGCTGAGGCTGGAGACTGACGCCGTAATTCAAAATGCAAAATTCAAAATGGAACAGCGCTAAAGCGCCTGAGCACTTCCCCTTTTGCATCTTGCATTTTGCATTTTGCATTGGACGTCGGGCTTCCTCGGCCACTTGGCAGCACGCATAGGCTCAAAGCCCTACTCCAAGCCATGCCTTCGATCAAAGCCGACAAGTGGATCCGGAAGATGGCGCTCGAGCACGGGATGATCGAGCCGTTCGAGGATCGCCAGGTCCGGAAGGGGGTCGTGTCGTACGGGCTGTCGTCGTACGGCTACGACATCCGCGTCGCTGACGAGTTCAAGGTGTTCACGAACATCAACAACACCGTGGTCGACCCGAAGAACTTCGACGACCGCTCGTTCGTGGACATGAAGACCGACATCTGCATCATCCCGCCCAACTCGTTCGCGCTGGCGCGAACGGTGGAGTACTTCCGGATTCCACGCGACGTGCTGACCGTGTGCGTCGGCAAGTCGACCTATGCCCGGTGTGGGCTGATCGTCAACGTCACGCCGTTCGAGCCGGAGTGGGAAGGCTTCGTCACGCTCGAAATCTCCAACACGACGCCGCTGCCCGCCAAGGTCTACGCCAACGAGGGCATCTCGCAGGTCCTGTTCTTCCAAAGCGACGAGGTGTGCGAGATCTCGTACAAGGACAAGCAGGGCAAGTATCAGAAGCAGTTGGGTCTGACGCTGCCTCGGATGTAAGGCCGGCCGCTTCGCGGCCGGTGGGGCGGCGCCCTTGGGGCGCCGTGGGGCCGACGCCTGCGGCGTCGGTAGGGCCTCGCGCTTCGCACTCGGTAGGGCTGTCTATTCTTGGCGGCCGGTGGCCGATCGAAGAGACCAGATTCCACCGGCCCCGAAGGCGCCGACCCTACGGCGAGCGAAGCGAGCCGCCCAACCGACCGCTGAAGACGGGCGGCCCAACCGGTCCGAAGGACCGGCCCTATATATAATGAAGAACAGATGTTTCGGTCGTTCCCCGCAGCTGACTTCCTTAATCACGACCACGACCTGAATAACCAGGTTCAGATTTAGTGGTATGTCCTTCCCTGAATCGGCCTGGCCGCTCCGTTCTCGCGGCCAGCAGAACCGCGCTCGAGCGCTCGTTGTAACCCACACCGACGCAGTGGATACGCGCCAGTAAATCGCATGCCGCCTCGTACTGAGCCAGCGCGCGGCATGCGCGACTTCCTTCCGGAAGACGTCCGGCGACGCGAGTTCGCCATCGGGGTGATCACCCGTGTGTACGAGCGGTACGGCTTCGAGCCGCTCGAGACACCGGCCGCCGAGAACCTCGAGACGCTGATGGGGAAGTACGGCGAGGAAGGCAACCAGCTCATTTTCAAGATCCTGAAACGCGGCGAGCACGCGGCCAGCGGGGAAGCGGACCTCGCGCTGCGCTACGACCTGACGGTGCCGCTGGCGCGTGTGATCGCGCACCATCAGGCGAAGCTGCCGCGGTTGTTCAAGCGCTACCAGATTCAGCCGGTGTGGCGGGCGGACCGTCCGGCGCGCGGACGTTTTCGCGAGTTCTTTCAATGCGACGTCGACTCACTCGGATCGACGTCACCGGTGGTGGAAGCGGAATTGTGTGCCGCGGTATCTGAGGCGCTCTCGGAGTTGGGGTTTTCCGACTTCGTCATCCGTCTGAACCATCGTCAGCTGCTCACGTCGATCCTGAACACCAGTGGCGTCCCTGAACCGCTTCACGGCACCGCACTCGTGGCCGTCGACAAATTGGACAAGATCGGCCGCGATGGCGTGCACGCGGAGATGGTCGAACGAGGCATCAACGCCGATGCGGCGGGTCGGCTGCTCTCCGCGTTCGAGCTCCTGCGCGACGACATGAAGGGAAGCCGCAGCGTGCTCACCGACGAGATCGGCCTCGCCTCGTTCGAGAACCTGGCGACGATCATGACGTTGACGGAGGGGACGAGCGCCGGATCGCGCATGCGGTTCGACCCGAGCCTCGCGCGCGGGCTCTCGTACTACACGGGCGCAATCATGGAGATCAACGTCCCGGACCTGGCCGGTAGCCTCGGCGGGGGTGGCCGCTATGACAACCTGGTCGGCATGTTCCTCGGGCAGGGCGTGCCGGCCTGCGGGTTCTCGCTCGGGCTCGAGCGCATTCTCGTCGTCATGGGCGAGCGCGGCATGTTTCCGTCATCACTCCGAAACACGCCGGCCGACGTCATGACCGCCGTGTTCGATCCGAAGGACGCGCCGCACGCGTTGCGCGTCGCGGCGCTGCTGCGCGCCTCGGGGTTGCGCGTGATGACGTATCCCGATGGCGACAAGATCGGCAAGCAGATCAAGTACGCTGATTCGCGCGGCATTCCTTTCGTGGCCATCCTTGGCGGCGACGAGATCAGCAACGGCACCGTCACCGTGAAAGATCTCGCGAACCAGACGCAGACGACATACGACCAGGCCGCTGCCGGTGCGGCGATTCTCGAAGGGCTGAAGCATCGTGGCTGAGCAACTCGGCGAACTGACCCGCACGCACACCTGTGGCGAATTGCGCCAGCACCACGTCGGCTCCGACGCGGTGCTGCTGGGCTGGGTGCATCGCGTGCGCGACCTCGGCGGGCTGCTGTTCATCGACATCCGCGACCGCGGCGGCGTCACGCAGGCCGTCTTCGACAAGGACGACGAGGCGCTGATGGCGAAGGCCAAGCGGCTTCGCTCCGAGTACGTCATCGGCGTGTCGGGCCGCGTCCGCCGCCGGTCCGAGGAGACGGTCAACCCGAAGCTGCCGACTGGCGAGGTCGAGGTCATCGTTCACACGCTCACCCTGCTCAACGAGGCGAAGACGCCGCCGTTTCCGGTTGCCGACGAATCGCCGGTCTCGGAAGACGTCCGCCTGAAGTATCGCTATCTCGATTTGCGCCGGCCGCGGCTGCAGTCGAACATCGTGCTGCGGCATCGCTTGACGATGCTGGTGCGGAAGTACTTCGACGAGAACGGATTCCTGGAAATCGAAACGCCCATTCTCACGAAGTCGACCCCGGAGGGTGCCCGCGACTACCTCGTGCCCAGCCGCGTGCATCGAGGCGAGTTCTTCGCGCTGCCGCAGTCGCCGCAGCTGTTCAAGCAGATCCTCATGGTCGCGGGCATGGACCGCTACGTGCAGATCTGCAAGTGCTTCCGCGACGAGGACCTGCGCGCCGACCGGCAGCCGGAGTTCACGCAGGTCGACGTGGAGATGTCGTTCGCTCGCCCGGACACGATCTTCGGCGTCATCGAGCCGCTGATGCGCGGGGTCTTCGGCCTGATTGGCCGGGAGATCGAGACCCCGTTTCCCCGGATGCCGTACGCGGAAGCGATGGCGAAGTACGGGTCCGACAAGCCCGACCTGCGCTGCGGGATGCCGATTCAGGACTTCGGCGGGTTGTTTCGCGAGTCTCCGTTCGAGGTGTTTCGCAAGATCGTCAACGAAGGGGGAACCGTACGAGGCTTCGTGGTTCCCAACGCCGGGGGCTGCTCGCGAAGTGAGGTCGATGGGATCGTCAGAACGGAAAAGGCGGCCGGTCGGCATCTCATCTGGGCGCGCCGCGCGGAGGACGGCACGATCACCAGCTCGTTCCCGAAGGCCCTCGGGGAAGACGGCGTGCGTCAGGTGCTCGATGCGACCGGGACCGCCCAAGGCGGTCTGCTGTTCGTTGCGGCGGGCAATGCCGACGCGGCATCGAAGCAGCTCGGTCAACTGCGCCTCACCCTCGCGAAAAAGGATGGGCTGCTGAAGCCGGACCAATACGCCTTCACTTGGGTCGTCGACTTCCCGCTGCTCGAGTGGGACGCCGAAGAGAAGCGCTACGTGTCGATGCACCACCCGTTCACGTCACCGCATGACGACGACTTGGGGCAGTTGGAGCAGGATCCGGGACCGGTACGCGCCAAGGCGTATGATCTGGTGTTGAACGGCAGTGAGATCGGCGGCGGCAGCATCCGTATCCACGACGCGTCGCTCCAAAGCCGGATCTTTTCGCTGCTGAACATCAGCCCCGACGAGGCGAAGCTGCGATTCGGATTCTTCCTCGAAGCGCTCGAATACGGGACGCCGCCGCATGGCGGCATCGCGCTCGGCCTCGACCGCATCGTCGCGCTGCTGTCGGGCGAAAGCTCGATCCGCGAAGTCATCGCGTTCCCGAAGACAGCGGCCGCCGTCGACTTGATGTCTGATGCTCCCTCAACCGTCGATGAACGCCAGTTGAAGGAGTTGCATCTGCAGATCCGAAAAACGTAACCGACCCGCATGAAGAAGATTGCGTTACCCCAGGAAGGAATCGAAACGCTTTACGGCGCGCACGACGGCAACCTCAAGCACATCGAGTCGTTGCTGAACGTCGAAATCCGAACCCAGGGCGACGAGCTGATCGTCGAAGGCGAGAAGTCGGCGGAGCAGCGGGTCGAGCGGATCTTCGATCAGCTGTCGTCGCTGATCGCGACGGGCTACGAGCTGAAGAACGGCGACGTGAAGACCGCGGCGCAGTTGCTCATCGACGATCCATCCGTCAACCTGCGCGACTACTTCCTTCGCGAAGGGCAGAAGCAGCCCGAAGGGACGCGCCGCCGCGTCAACCCGAAGAGTCCCAATCAGCGCCGCTATCTCGACGCCATCGAGCGCTTCGACATCGTCTTCGGCGTCGGGCCGGCCGGCACCGGCAAGACCTACCTCGCGATGGCACAGGCCGTGAGCTATCTGCTCGCCAAGAAGGTCGCGCGCATCATCCTGGCCCGTCCGGCGGTCGAGGCCGGCGAAAAGCTCGGGTACCTGCCTGGTGATCTGCAGGAAAAGGTCAATCCGTATCTGCGGCCGCTCTACGATGCGCTCTACGACATGATGGACACCGAGCGTGCCACCAGGCTCGTCGAGCGCGGCACCATCGAGGTGGCGCCGATCGCGTTCATGCGCGGACGCACGCTGAACGATGCGTTCGTCATTCTCGACGAGGCGCAGAACACGACATCCGAACAGATGAAGATGTTCCTGACGCGGCTCGGCTTCGGGTCGAAAGCCGTCGTCACCGGCGACATCACGCAGATCGACCTGCCGAATCCGCGTGCCTCGGGGCTCGTCGAAGCGTTACGCATCGTCAAGGACATCGAAGGCATCGGGTTCATCTACTTCGACGATCGCGACGTCGTGCGACACAAGCTCGTGCAGCAGATCGTGAAGGCCTACGACGCCTTCTCCAGCGGGGGACGTGGGCAAACGTAGCGGATCGCCTCGCCTGGCGATCGAGGTCGTCACGACAGGCGGGGCGCGCGCACCGGGACTCGGTCGATGGCTGCAGTCGATCGCCCCGGCTCGTGCCCGCGGCGCCCTCACGGTGGCCGTCACATCCGACGCGCGCGTCCGCGCGCTGAACCGTCGTTTTCGCGGAAAAGATATTGCAACCGACGTGCTGTCGTTCCCGTCGGGCGAGCGCACCACCCTCGGCGATGTCGTGATCGCAGCAGGGGTTGCGGCCAGGCAGGCGGTCGAATCCGGACACTCCGTCCAGGCTGAGTTCCGGGTGCTCGCGCTTCATGGCCTGTTGCATCTTCTTGGCTATGATCACGAGCAGGATGATGGCCGGATGGCTCGGCTGGAACGCCGCCTTCGTCGCCGCGGCGGGTTGGGCGAGGGATTGATCGAAAGGGGCCGGGAGACACGAGGCAAGCCGAGATGACCCGCGACCCCGCTTCCCTATGACACCGCTCATTCTGTTCCTGCTTGGCTGCGCGACCGTGTTCCTGGGGTCGATCCAGGCAGCGTTCAGCGCGCTGATGCGGCTGTCGCTCCGCCTCATGGCCGAGCGCGGCGGCCGCGACGACCGCCTCGGCGAGTATCTCGACGATCCACTTCATCTCTTCATCCCGGTCCGGGTGCTGATCGGCGTGAGCACCGTGCTGGCCGGCGTGCTGATCGCACGGCTCAGCGACGTCCGCGATGCCCTGTCAGTCGTCACCTTCATCGTGTCGCTGGTCGCGTTCGTGGTCGTGTGCGAGCACCTGCTGCCGATGCTCATCGTCCGGCGTGATCCCGAGCGCGTGCTCGACGTGATGCTGCCGGCCTTTCACGCCGTCGCCACGGTGCTGATTCCGATTACGACGGTGCTGCTCGACTTGATCGACATGCGTCGCGAGCGCGAGGCTCCGGGCAACGGACATGCGGCCGATGATGCGGCGCCGTCTGCCGCCGGAGAAAAGAAGGAAGCCGCCGAGGGCGCGATTTCCGAGGAAGAAGGTCGCGAGCTCCTGCAATCGATCGTCGATTTCACCGGCACCGTCGTGCGCGAGGTGATGACGCCGCGTCCCGACATCATTGCGATTCGCGTCGATGCCACCCTGCAGGACCTGCGGACGCTCTTTCGCGAAGAGCAGTACTCGCGCATTCCCGTCTATCGCGACAGCCTGGACAACATCGTCGGCATTGTCTTCGTGAAGGATCTGGTCGCGCTTCCGCATGGCGCCGAGCCGCCCATGACGACGCTGATGCGGACCGCGCATTTCGTGCCGGAGAGCAAGCGCGTCTCGGAGCTGTTGAAGGAGATGCAGCGGCGGCAAACCCAGATGGCGATCGTCGTCGACGAGTACGGCGGCACGGCCGGCCTGGTGACCGTGGAAGACCTGCTCGAAGAGATCGTCGGCGAGATTCGCGACGAATACGATGTCGAGAGCGAGACGGTCACCGACGAGGGCAACGGCAATTTCGTGTTCAGCGGCAAGGTCAGCGTCGACGAGGTTCGCGAGCGCCTGGACGTCGAGATCGAGCGTGAAGGCTTTGAGACCGTGGGCGGCTATCTGTTGTCGCACCTCGGACGAATGCCGTACGTCGGCGAAACGATCGAAGTCGGCGACCTTGGGTTCGAAGTGATCGAAGTCGAACGGCGTCGCATCACCAAGGTTCGCGCGCGCCGCCACGAGCAATCGCCGGTCGAGGCCAGCCTTCAGACCCGCCACGGCCAGTGACGCCGTGAAAGCCGGCTTCGTTGCCCTGATCGGCCGTCCCAACGCCGGCAAATCCACACTGCTGAATCGCCTCGTCGGCCAGAAGCTCGCAATCGTCTCGGACAAACCTCAGACGACCAGGACGCGTGTCGTCGGCGTCAAGAATTTTCTGCCTTCGCCGCCTTCGCCGCCTTCGGCGGCTACGGCGAGACAGGCTTCGGAGGGGCAGGTCGTCTTCGTGGACACGCCGGGCGTTCACAAGCCGACGCACCGGATGAACGTCCGCATGGTCGATCTGGCGCTCGAGGCGATGCGCGAGGTCGATCTGCTCACGCTGATCGTCGACGTGTCCGCCTACGCGAACGCTTCGGCGAGACCTCGCCGTCGCTCGGAGAGCGAAGGCGGGTCCGTGAAACCGGGTCCGGGCGACCGTCACCTGCTTGGACTCTTGAAGGACGTCGAGACACCCGCGATCCTGGCGCTCAACAAGGTCGACCTGATCGCCAAGCCTCAGCTGCTGCCGATCATCGACCACTACCGCCAGGCGCATCCGTTCGTCGAGATCGTGCCGCTCTCCGCGGTGGATGGCACCAACGTCGACACGCTTGAGCGACTGATCCTGCAGTACCTGCCCGAGGGTGAACCGCTCTATCCACCGGACTACTTGACCGATCAGACCGAGCGCTTTTTCGTCGCTGAGATCGTCCGCGAACAGGTGCTGCAGCTGACCCACGACGAGCTCCCGTTCTCCACGGCCGTCGTCGTGGACACGTTCGACGAATCAGACCCACGGTTGTCGAAGCTGTACTGCACGATTCTGGTCGAGCGTGAGTCGCAGAAGCCGATCGTGCTCGGGAAGGGCGGCGCCATGATCAAGGCGATCGGCAGCGGCGCCCGAGCGGAGCTCGAAGCTCACTTCGAGCGAAAGGTCTTCCTCGATTTGCACGTCAAAGTGAAGTCCGAATGGCGCGACGATGAGCGCCTGCTCGACGAGATCGGCGTCCAGCGGTCCGGTCGCTAGGGTCCGTGGTGCTTCATCGGAACAACGTTATCGATCGGCTGGCGTCTCAGCTCATGCTACATTGGGATGTTTTGTGGGCTGACGGACATCCATCATGGCGGCGCAGCGCAGAATCGACCTCGTTCTCGACTCAGTCAAGCGACTGCTGCGCATTGGTGCGACCGCCAATCTCCTGAACCTGCTGCAGAAGCAGCACCCGGCCGACCTCGCCCAGGTTTTCACCGAGCTTCCCGACAAAGACCGCGAAGCCGCCTTCACCATCCTTGCCGATCGGAACGGCCGGCTCGCGATGGAGGCACTGTCCGAGCTCGGCCCCGAGGCAGGCGGACGGCTGTTGGCGACACGAGCCGCCGAGGAGATTGCACGCCTCGCCCAGGAGATCCCCTCGGACGATGCCGCCGCGCTGATCGACCACCTCCCCGAGGAGCTGTCGAACGCCGTTCTCGACCTGATGCGGCCGAAGGAGTCGCGCGTCGTCGAGCACCTGCTCGAATACGACGAGCGGACGGCCGGCCGCATCATGAACCCCAATGTTTTCGCGCTCAACGAGGAGATCACCGTTGGGGAAGCGATCACCGAGCTGCAGAGCAACCGCGAAGTCGAGATGGTCTTCTATCTCTACGTCGTGGACGAGCGGCGCCATCTCGTCGGCGTCGTCTCGCTTCGCCGGCTCCTGCTGGTCTCGCCCGAAACGCCGCTGAAGCGCATCATGACCGCCGATCTGATCAGCGCGCGCGTCGACATGGACCAGGAGGAAGTCGCGCGTCAGGTCGCGGCGTACAACCTGCTCGCTATCCCGGTGGTGGACGAGGAGAACAAGCTGGTCGGGATCATCACGGTCGACGACGTGATCGACGTCATCAAGGACGAAGCGACGGAGGACATCTACCGCCTGGCGGGTGTCGCGACCGACGAGCGCGTGTTCACGCCGGCGCACCAATCGCTTCGCAAACGGCTCCCCTGGCTCGGCGTCAACCTGGGCACCGCGTTTCTCGCGGCGTCGGTGGTGGGCATCTTCACGCGGACGATCGACGCGCTGCCGATTCTGGCCGTATTCATGCCGATCGTGGCCGGCATGGGCGGGAACGCCGCTACCCAGACGCTGACGGTCATCGTCCGCGGCATTGCGCTCGGTGAGTTGAGCTGGAGCAACTCGCGCAAGGCGCTGATGAAGGAGGCGGCTGTCGGCATCGGCAACGGCCTGGCGCTCGGGCTGGTTGCGGCCGCGGTGGCCTGGATGGTCAATGGCGACCCGGTGCTGGGCCTCGTGCTCGGCGCCGCCATGGTCATCAATATGTTCGTGGCGGCCACCGCCGGCGTGTTGGTTCCGCTCGGTCTCAGGGCTGCGAGCATCGACCCGGCGCTGGCCTCGTCGGTCTTCATCACGACGATGACCGACGTGTTCGGCTTTCTGTCGTTTTTGGGCCTGGCGACGCTGTTCGCGCATAACCTGACGCGAACGGGCTAAAGGATCTGAAAAGGACATAAAATAGTGCGGTTCGTGCCGCTCTACACCGCCGACGCGCTGGTGCTTCGCACCTACAAGCTCGGTGAAGCCGATCGGATCGTCGTGTTTCTGACGCGCGACCGGGGCAAGAAGCGCGGGGTGGCGAAAGGCGCGCGACGGCCGCGATCGCGTTTTACCGGCGCGCTCGAGCCGCTCACCGAAGTGCGGGTGGCGTATTTCGAAAAGGAACGGCGCGAGCTGGTCGGGCTCAATTACGCGGAAACGCATCGTTCGCCGCTGACCTTGAGCAATCACGACGCGCTGGGCTACATCGAGTACTTCGCCGAACTGCTGGACGAGTGGGCCCAGGAGGCGGATGCCGACGATCGCCTGTATCGCCTTGGCGCGTCGATGCTCGACGCGCTCGCGGCGGGGGCGCCGGTGGAGCCGCTGGCACGGTACTTCGAGTATTGGCTCCTGCGGCTGCAGGGCGTGTATCCGGAGTCGCGGGGCACTTTGTCGGATGCGGCGATGGCGTTTCTGACGACCGCCCGGTCGGTCGCTCCGCAGCAGGTGGGTGGGATGCCGGCCACCACGCGAGTGTTGAGGGAACTGGAAACCGTGCATCGCGCGTTGATTGCGACGCATCTGGAGAAAACGTTGAAATCCGACCGCGTGCTTCGCGACCTTCGCCGTCACCCGTAGAGGATTCCCGATCGCGTGACGTTTCAAGATCTCATCCTCAAGCTCTCGACGTTCTGGGCCGCGCATGGCTGTCTGCTGCAGCAGCCGCTCGACCTCGAAGTGGGAGCCGGCACCTCGCATCCCGAAACGCTGTTTCGCGTGCTCGGCCCGAAAGCGTGGAGCGTGGCCTACGTCCAGCCGTCGCGGCGGCCCGACGACGGCCGATTCGGTCAGAATCCGAACCGGTTGTTCAAGCACCATCAATACCAGGTGATACTCAAGCCGTCCCCAGACGAAGTGCAGCAGCTCTATCTCGAAAGCCTCGAGTCCTGCGGCATCAACCCGCGTATCCACGACATCCGGTTCGAGGAAGACAACTGGGAGTCGCCGACACTGGGCGCGTGGGGCATCGGCTGGCAGGTCATGCTCGACGGCCTGGAGATCACGCAGTTCACGTATTTCCAGCAGGTCGGCGGCATGGACCTGGCGCCGGTCTCCTGCGAAATCACCTACGGCCTCGAGCGGATCGCGATGTTCCTGCAGCGTGTCGAGAATGTCTTCGACCTGGAGTGGGGCGGCGGTGTGCGCTACAAGGAAGTGCGGCTCCAGGAGGAGATCGAGCAGTCCAAGTACGCGTTCGGTCAGGTCGACGGGCTGTCGGGAGCGGAGTTCGCCGACGTTCATCGCGAGCTGTTCGACAAGAACTTTGCGCTTGGTGAAAAGCTGCTCGATTCGAAGTTGATCCTGCCCGCGCTCGAGCAGTGTCTCAAGTGCTCGCACCTGTTCAACATTCTCGATGCCAGCGGCAGCATCGGCGTCACGGAACGCACCGGCTACATCCTGCGCGTGCGTCAGCTGTCGATCAGGGTAGCCAAGGCGCACGTGGAGGCTGAGAACCTGGAGTCCGGCCCGGCGGCGTAACAAGATGGATCGCGAACTGCTGATCGAAATCGGGTGCGAGGAGATTCCCGCGAGCTGGCTGCCTGGGCTGACGGCGCAGATGGCGCGCCATGTCGACGCGCGGCTCAAAGAAGTGCGGCTGACGAGCGACGCCCCCGCCGAGTCATACAGCACACCGCGCCGTCTGACAACGCGGGTGATCCGTGTCGCGGAACGGCAGACCGATCTCGAAGAGCTGGTCACCGGGCCGCCGGTCGCGGCAGCGTTTGGCCCGACTGGTGAGCCGACGCCCGCGGCGCTCGGATTCGCAAAGAAGTACGGCGTCGAGGTGTCGGGACTCGAGCGCAGCGACACGTCCAAGGGGCAATATCTTGCCTATCGGCTGCGACAGCGCGGCAAGGCCACCGTCGACGTCCTCGCGGATGTGATGGGCGGCGTGCTGCGCGACCTGTCCTTCCCCAAGCAGATGCGCTGGGATGCGTACCTCGAGGACGGCAAGGGCGACTTGCCGTTCGGCCGGCCGATCCGATGGCTGCTCCTGCTCTACGGCGGGCGCGTCGTCCCGTTCGTCATTCGACGGACGGAGCTCGCGCAAGGCCCGACGGTGCAGGACATCCGCTCGGGACCGAATACGTACGGCCATCGGTTCCAGACGACGAGCGGCCGGGCCGGGCGGGCGATCAAGGTCAAGACGTTCGACGACTATCAGGCGCGGCTCCTCGAGAATTTCGTCATCCTCGAGCGCACCGAGCGTGAGCAGAAGATTCGCCGCGAGCTCGAAACCCACGCCCGACGTCTGAGTGGACGCGTCAGTCCGAGCGTCGCGGCCCACTCGTCGCTCCTTCAGGAAGTGCCCGATCTCGTCGAGTACCCGACGGTCGTCGCCGGCCATATCCCCGTGGAGTTCCTGACGCTGCCCGAAGAAGTGCTGACGACCACGATGATTCATCATCAGCACTACTTCCCGGTGGTGGACGAGGACGGGCGGCTCAAGCCGGCGTTTCTCGCCGTCATCAACATGGAGCCCGAGAAGCCGGAGATCATCTCGCGCAACGCCGAGCGTGTTCTGACGGCGCGGCTGCGCGACGCCCGGTTCTTCTGGGACCAGGATCGCGCGTCGACGCTCGAGTCGCGCATCGAACGGCTCTCGACCATCCTTTTTCACAAGAAGCTCGGAAGCTACCGCGAGAAGGTCGATCGCGTCGTCACGCTCGCCGAATGGATTGCCACCGAGGCGTTGCGCGTGCCCGAGGCGGCGCGTGTCACCGCTCAGGCCGCGCGGCTGTCCAAGTCGGATCTCGCCACCGACATGGTGCGCGAGTTGACGGAGCTCCAGGGCACCATGGGCGGCATCTACGCCCGCGAAGAGCAGCTGCCCGAGGCGGTGTGGAAGGCGATCTACTTTCAATATCTGCCCGTCGGCGTCGAAGCGGATGCCGCGCCGTCGCGCCAGCAGCTCGGTCCGGCGGCGGTGCCGTGGACGGCGCTGTCGCTCGCCGACAAGCTCGATTCGGTCGTCGGCATGTTCGCGGCGGGTGAACGTCCGACCGGCTCGCGCGACCCGCTCGGCCTGCGTCGGCAGGCACAGGGCATCGTCAAGATGCTGGCAGACCTGCCAGAAGTGACCGGCCTCGATGTTCGCGTGCGCCTCGGGCCGTTGCTCGACAAAGCGGCCGCGCCGTTCAATGCCGATGGGGAGGCGCTGAGCGCCGTAGGTACCTTCATGGGCGATCGTCTCGCCTACCTGCTCGAGCAGCGCGGCTTCGACGTGAGAAACGTACGCGCGGTGCTGCACGGCGACATCGGTCAGACCAGTCCGCTCGAGGCGAAGCGCAAGCTCGAAGCGCTGGCGCAGATGGCCGGATCAGCATCGCTACTTGGTGTCGCGACGCTGTTGAAGCGCGTCAAGAACATCTCGAAAGGCGTGAGCGCGCCGTCGAGCAATCCCAACGGGTTGTTGACCGAGCCGGCCGAGCAGGCGCTCGTCGCCGCGCTGGAGCAGAGCGCGCCTGCCATTCGGGCCGCCGCTGAACGAAGCGACTACCGCGAGGCGTTCGCCGCGGTGGCGGCGCTGCAACCGATGGTGGCGAAGTTCTTCGACGACGTGCTCGTGATGGCGGAAGACGAAGGGTTGCGAGCGGCGCGCGTCGGACTGGTCGCGACGATGCGGGATCTGATTCTGGAGATCGCGGACATCTCCGAGATCGTGACTGATTGAGACGGCGGACAGGAGACCGAATTCGATGGCGAAGAAGAAGGCGGCCAGGAAGGCCGCTGCGAAGAAGAATGCCCCCAGCAAGACCTCCAGCAAACCCGTTTACCTCTTTGGCAAAAAAACAGACGGCAACGGCTCGATGAAGCCGCTGCTCGGCGGCAAGGGCGCCAACCTTGCCGAGATGTGCCGGATTGGCCTGCCGGTGCCTCCGGGCTTCACCATTACCACGGAGGTCTGCACCTACTACTACGCGCACAAGCGCGCGTATCCGCCGACGCTGCAGCCGCAGATCAAGGCCGGCATCGCCGCCATCGAGCAACAAACGAAGAAGAAGTTCGGCGATCTGAAGAACCCGCTGCTGGTCTCGGTGCGGTCCGGCGCGCGCGACTCGATGCCGGGCATGATGGACACCATCCTCAATCTCGGTCTCAACGACCAGACCGTCGAGGCGTTGGCCGTGAAGACCGGGAATCCGCGGTTCGCGTGGGACTGCTATCGGCGCTTCATGCAGATGTACGGCGATGTCGTGCTCGGCGTCCAGAAGCGCCCGGAGGAGGATCACGAGCCGTTCGAGACGGTCATCGAGCGGCTCAAGCACGAGCGCTATCACGAGGACATCGAGGACACGACGCTCACCGTCGACGATCTCAAAGAGCTGGTCAGCCGCTTCAAAGCGCTCGTGAAAGAGCGCGCCGGCAAAGACTTTCCGACCTCGCCGTGGGAGCAGCTCATGGGCGCGGTTGGCGCGGTGTTCGGGTCGTGGATGAACGACCGCGCCATCGTCTACCGCCGCAAGTACAACATTCCGAGCGAATGGGGAACGGCGGTCAACGTTCAGGCGATGGTCTACGGGAACACCGGCGATCGATCGGGATCCGGGGTGGCGTTCACACGCAACCCGGCCAACGGCGCCAAGGAGTTCTACGGCGAGTTCCTGATCAACGCGCAGGGCGAGGACGTGGTGGCCGGTGTGCGCACGCCGGAGCCGGTGAGCGATCTCAATAAACACCTGCCGCAGGCGTATCAGGAGCTCGAACGGATCCGCCAGACGCTCGAAAAGCATTTCAAGGACGTTCAGGACTTCGAGTTCACCATCGAAGACGGCGTCGTCTACATGCTGCAGACGCGCAACGGCAAGCGCACGGCGATGGCAGCGCTCAAGTTCTCGATCGACATGCAAAGAGAGAAGTTGATCGACTGGAAGACCGCCGTGATGCGCAATCCGGCCGATCAGTTCGAGCAGCTGCTCGCCCCCGTGTTCGACAGCAGCGAAGTGTCGAAGGTCTCGGTGATCGCGACCGGTCTTCCGGCCGGACCCGGTGCGGCGTCAGGGCGCATCTACTTGAATGCCGATCGCGCGGTCGCGGCGGCGGAGAAGGGCGAGAAGGTGCTGCTGGTCCGGGTCGAGACGTCGCCGGAGGACCTGCGCGGCATGATCGCGGCCGAAGGCATTCTCACCGCTCGCGGCGGCGTGTCCTCGCACGCGGCCCTGGTCGCTCGGCAGATGGGCAAGGTGTGCGTCTGCGGGGCGTCGGCCGTCGAGGTCGATTATCAGAATCGGTCGGTCAAGGTGCAGGGCAAGACGTACAAGGAAGGCGACTGGATGTCGATCGACGGCACCGTCGGTCACGTCTATGCCGGTCAGGTGCAGACCGCGCCCTCGGAAATCGTCGCCGGGCTGGTGCACGGTGATGCCGAGGCGAAGCGGACGGAGAAGTTCAAGAACTTCCAGCAGCTCATGAAGTGGTGCGATCAGGCGACGCGGATGGACGTGCGCACCAACGCCGACACGCCGGACCAGACGCAGAACGCGATCGCATTCGGCGCCGTCGGCATCGGCCTGTGCCGAACCGAGCACATGTTTTTCGAGGGCGACCGCATCGATGCGATGCGCGAGATGATCCTCGCCGAGACCGTCGAGGCGCGGAAGGCGGCGCTCGCCAAGCTGCTGCCGTACCAGCGCGAGGATTTCGCCGGCATCTTCCGGGCGCTGAAGGGCTATCCCGCGACGATTCGCTTCCTCGACCCGCCACTGCACGAGTTCCTGCCGCACACGCCGGATCAGCAGAAGGACCTGGCGAAGAAGCTTGGTCTATCGGTCGAGAAGATCCATTCGCGAGTCGAGCAGCTGCACGAGTTCAACCCGATGCTGGGGTTCCGTGGCTGCCGGCTCGGGATCGGCTACCCGGAGATCTCCGAGATGCAGGCGCGCGCCGTCTTCGAGGCGGCCGCGATCGTGCAGAAGGAAGGCATCAAGGTACACCCGGAGATCATGATTCCGCTGGTCGGGTTCAAGAAGGAGCTCGATCTGCAGATCGACGTGGTGCACAAAGCCGCGCGTGACGTGCAGGCGGAGCAGAAGGTCAAGCTCAATTACATGGTCGGAACGATGATTGAGATCCCTCGTGGCGCGTTGACCGCCGACGAGATCGCCACGTCGGCCGAGTTCTTCAGCTTCGGCACCAACGACCTGACACAAACCGGTCTCGGCATGTCGCGCGACGACTCGGGCTCGTTCCTGCCGACGTATACCGAGCTCGAAATCGTCACGAAGAACCCGTTTGCGACCATCGATCAGGGCGGCATCGGGCAGCTGGTGGACATCGCCGTCGCGAGGGGGCGCAAGACCCGCCCCGACATCAAGCTTGGGATTTGCGGCGAGCACGGCGGCGACCCGGCCTCGATCCAGTTCTTCGAGAAGGTCGGTCTCAGTTATGTCAGCTGCTCGCCATTCCGCGTGCCGGTGGCGCGCTTAGCGGCCGCGCAAGCTGCGATCACCACACAATGAGACGTGCTTAACGTCTACGTCCACCGCGACGGGCAGACGGCACACGTCGATCGGGTCGAGCCCGAGTGGCTCGACCCCTCCTCGCGGGCCACGCTCTGGGTGGACCTCGCGGCGCCAACCGAGCAGGAGCGCCGCGTGCTCAGCGACGTCTTCACGTTTCATCCGCTCGCGGTCGAAGATGCCACGAGCGCCCTGCAGTTCCCGAAGATCGAACCCTATCAGGGCTATCTCTATCTCGTGCTGCACGGCATCGATGCCACGCCCAAGCAGACGCAGTTCGCGTCGCGCGACATCGACTTCTTCCTCGGACGCAACTACCTGGTCACGGTGCACGACGGGCAGTCGCGATCGCTCGCCGAGATGCGCGACGTCTGTTCGCGTCATGAGCACATCCTTGCCGACGGTCCGGTCGCACTGCTGCACCGCATCGTCGACGCGATCGTCGACAACTATCGGCCGCTGATCGAGCAGATCGAGGACCGCATCGGGAAGCTCGAGGAGGAGGCGTTTACGGGGCGCGAGCGCCTGGCGCCCCAGGTGATGAAGCTCAAGCGGGAAGTGTCAGCGATGCGCCGGGTCCTCATTCCTCAGCGCGACGCCATCGGCCGGCTCGCGCGGCGGGAGTTCGCCGCGATTTCAGACGAGATGGCCTATCGCTTCCGCGACGTTTACGATCACGTCGTCCGGTTGACCGAAGAAGCGATTCTGTTTCAGGACCGGGTGACCGGGATCTTCGAGGTCAACCTCTCGGCCGTGTCGCATCGCCTCAATCAGATCATGAAGCTGTTGACGGTGATGTCGACCATCTTCCTGCCGTTGACCGTGCTGACCGGAATGTGGGGAATGAACATTCCGCTGCCGCATTTTCCGGGCGGCGACAACGTCCAGTTCCTGTGGGTCGGCGGGATCATGGTGGCGATCGGTCTGGCGATGCTGGCGGTCTTCCGCCGGAATCGGTGGATCTGATGGGAAAGATTCACCGCCTGCCGGTTGATCTCGCCAATCAAATCGCCGCCGGCGAAGTGGTCGAGCGTCCGGCGTCGGTGGTCAAGGAGCTGGTCGAGAACGCGATCGACGCCGGCGCGCGGCGCATCTCGATCGCCATCGACCTCGGCGGCAAGCGATCGATCCGTGTGGACGACGACGGGTCGGGCATGGATCCGGAGGACGCGCGGCTCGCGATCGAGCGCCACGCCACCAGCAAGATTCGGCGCGCCGATGATCTCGCCGCAATCGCGACGTTGGGGTTCCGCGGGGAAGCGCTCCCGGCGATCGCGTCGGTGTCGCACTTCGTCCTGCGCACCAGAACCGCGCACATGGACGCGGGCACCGAGATCCGCGTCAACGGCGGCGCGTTGGCGTCGATCACCGAGGCCGGCGCTCCCGCCGGCACCTCGATCGAGGTCGGCGATCTGTTCTACAACCTCCCGGCGCGGCGCAAGTTCCTCAAGTCGGACGGCGCCGAGTCGGCGCAGGTGTCTCGCATCGTCACGCAGCTCGCGCTGTGCTATCCGGAGGTGGGGTTCACGCTGACGAGCGCAGGCCGCAAAGTGGTGCAGACGCCGCCAGTGACGACGCTGCGCGAGCGGCTGTATCAGCTCTACGGCGACCGCGCGGATCTGATCGAGGTTCGCCGCGAAGGGGACGTGAAGCTGCTCGGTTACGTCGCGGCGCTCGCCGAACAGGGGCCGACGAGAGGTCCTCAGAACGTGTTCGTCAACCGCCGCGTGGTGAAGGACCGCACGATCGCGCACGCTGTGATCGACGCCTACAGTGCCGCGTCGATCAAGCAGCGCAGCCCCGAGCTCCATCTGTTCATCGAGATGCCGCACGATGCGGTGGACGTGAACGTGCATCCCACCAAGGCGGAAGTGCGTTTTCGCGATCAGTCGCACATCCACGAGATCGTCCGCCGTGCGCTCGGCGACGCCTTGGGCCGCGGTCGTGTGCCCGAGCTGCAACTGCAGCCGCCGTCGGCCGCAGCGACGCACGCGGTCACGCTGCCGTTGCCGAACGCGTATAGCAGTGTGTATCCCAGCCGCTGGTCAGGGCCGCCTCAAAGCGGCCCCGACGACCTCGCTCCGACACGCGACAGTCCAATCGCACCGACAGGCGATAGCGCGATTGCACCGACACACGATGATTCCTTCGCACCCGCCTCGGGCGTTTCCCTCCGGCCGATGATGCCGTTGGGTCAGTTCCGGGACACGTTCATCATCGCGGTGGACGACGAGGGCATTGCGATCATCGATCAGCACGTCGCCCACGAGCGCATCCTGTTCGAGCGCATCACCGAGCGGCTGACGAGCGGGCGTCTCGAGAGTCAGCGTCTGCTCGAACCGCTGCTGGTGGAGTTGGCGCCGAACGCGAGGCAGGCGCTGGCCGCGCACGGCGGCGAGCTGGAGCGGCTCGGCTTCGAGATCGACGAGTTCGGCGGCGAAGCGATCCGCGTGACCGCGTTCCCGGCGCTGCTGCGCCGCGAAGAATCGGCCGCCGTACTGCGGGCGCTCGCCGAGGACCTCGAGCACCTCGATCGCGCCGCGCGCGTCGACGAAGCGATCAAGCGCGTCGCCGCGACCATGGCGTGTCATGCGGCCGTGAAAGCCAACGACCCGCTGACGATCGAGAAGATGACGCACATCCTCGAGGAGCTCCGGCAGACGGCGTATTCCACGATCTGCCCCCACGGCCGCCCGGTGATGCTCAGGTTGACCCGCCGCGAGGTCGAAAAGAATTTCCAGCGAATATAATCCGCGACGTGATGCGCCCTCTCGCTCTCTGCTCGATATCGCTCGCGTTGACGTGTCTGGCGTTCGCGCAGCAGCCGGCGCCGCCAACCGCCGGCCGCGGCGCTGCACCCGCTCCGACGCTGCCGCCGTTGTTCTTCCGCGAAGAGTGGCGGCAGATCGATCGCCCGCCGAATGCGCCCGCCGACTTCGTGCCCGAGCGCGGCGTGACGCCGTCGGCGGTGACGACCGCGAATCTCGAGCTCCACCTCTACGATCCCAACGCGAAGAGCATTGCGGCGTACGCCAAACAGCCGCCGACAGGATCGATCGTGCGAGACTGGAGCGGACCGGCCTGCATTCAGCTCGCGGGCTACAACCAGAACCCGCCGCCGAAGGACGTCGCGGCAGGGCAGCGGACCGACCCGCCGAACCTCTGGACCGGCGTCTGTCAGACGCCGGTGGCCGCGACACTGCGAGACAAGAACAACTACGTCGACCTGACCGGCCTCGCTCGCATTCGTTGGGTCACGCGCACCTCCGGCTTCCACGTCGTCCGCCCGGTGGTGAAGCTGGCCGATGGCACGTGGCTCGTCGGCGATTACAGCGAGGGTGGCCATTCGGCGAACTCGACGCTGTTTCTCGAATCGGAGTTTGCGATCGCGAACGTCAGGTGGCTACCTCTCGACATCGCGCGCATCGTGACGAGGGGACAGACGTTCGTCGAGAAGCCGGATCTGGGCAGGGTCGACGAGGTCGGCTTCGCCGATCTGCTGCCCGGCAGCGGCCACGGGTGGGGCGGTTTCGTGAACGTCGGCCGATTCGAAGTCTACGGACGGGCAGTGAAGCGATAGATCGCACCGACAAGCGATCTCGCTCGCACCGACGGGCGATCGTTGGCTCGCACCGACACGCGTTAGCGCGATCGCACCGACATCCGTGGTTGCTTAAGCGTTTGGCCGCGGCCGCGACGAGCGCGCGCGCTTGGGCGGCGCACTCTGCGGCAGGCGTGCAACGCGGCGGCCTGGTTGACTCAACTGCAGCAGTGACTGCGCCTCGGGGAACAGACCGAGTGCGAACTGCAGTTGCGGATCCCGCTTGGCCAGGTCGGAGTAGGTGCGGCCCTGGCCGAACAGGTCGCTGTTGAGTTCCTTCTGAATCGACGCAGTGATGTAGGGCAGGTCGGCCTGCCATGCCGCGTCCTCCAGGCGAATCGGCGTCTTCTGCACCATCTGCTTGAACTCATTCAGCATAGCGCTCGAGACCTCGAAACCGACGGACAGCACGTGCTGGCTGTCGACGTTCGGCTTGGTGGCGATGCGCGTGTCGCCCTCGCGGGTGTAACGCTCGGCGAATTCCTCGAACAGGCCGCGAGCGGCGATCGTCCGCGCCAACCGCGACGGCGTGAAGCCGTCCTCGAAGCCGTCGATGCGGCGATCGGGTTCGATGCCGCCGCCGCCGTAGACGCGGCGGCCGCCGTCGGTGTATTTGAGCTCGCCAGCAGTACGCGGGCCAGTACTCTGCTCGCGGAGCGTGTAGGTCAGGTACTCGTCGAAGCTCGAGTCCCACGGCCGCTGAATCAGGCGACCCGCCGGTGTGTAGTAGCGGGCGGTGGTGATGGCGGCGCCGGCACCGCCGCTCAAGCGGTACACCGACTGCACCAGCGCCTTACCGAACGTGGTTTCGCCGACGATCAGCGAGCGATCGTGATCCTGAAGCGCGCCGGACACGATCTCCGAGGCGCTGGCGCTCGAGCGATTGACCAGCGTGATCATCGGAATGTCGAGATAGTCGCTGGGCTCGGTGGCGCGGTAGTCCTGATCGGAGTTCTCCGTCCGGCCGCGGGTATAGACGATCAGTGAGCCGCGCTTGAGGAAGCGATTCGCCACCAGGATCGCCTGGTCGAGCGCGCCGCCGGGGTTGCCGCGCAAGTCGAAGATGAGGCGCTTCATCCCTTGCTTCTTCAGGTCGGCCAGCGCGTTGCCGAGATCGTTGTCGGTGTGCTCCCCGAAGTCCTGCAACTTGATGTAGCCCGTGTTGCTGTCGAGCATCACGGCGGCGGGCACGGTGTTGATGCGAACCTCGTCGCGCCGGACGCGCATCGGGATCTGATCGGCGTAGGTGGTGCGCTTGACCGCGATGTTGACGCTCGTGCCCTTGGGTCCCTTGATGCGGCCGACCACGCGATCGCTCTGCCAGCCTTTGGTCGACTCGCCTTCGATGGCGGCGATGATGTCGCCGCGCCGCATGCCGGCTTCATACGCCGGTGTGCCTTCGTACACGCCGGCCACCGTGATGTCGCCGTTCACCGTGCGGATGAGCACGCCGATACCGTAGTAGCGTCCCTCCTGCCGCTCGCGGCTCTGCGCGAAGCTGCGCGGGTCCATGAAGCTCGAATGCGGGTCGAGCGTTTGCAGCAGGCCGGCGATCGCGCTGTAGACCAGTCGATCGGACTGCACTTCGCCCAAGTACGTCTTGTCGACGGCGGTCAAGGCCGCCGCGAAGACCTTGTATTGATCGGAGACGGGATCCTGCGCAGCGAGCGTCGTGTGTCCGAAATACACGGCCGTGACCGCGCATATCACGATCGTGATGGCGGCGACATGACGGCCGTAACCCTGGCGGAGCCGAATCGACGCTGAACGGAATCTGCGCATGAAAATATCCTCGTACTGGCTTACCCGTCTTGCCGATCGTTCGTATCAGCGGCGCGGCGCTTCTTGACCTGCTCCCACGCGTCGAGCCGCCGTTTGATTTCTTTTTCGAAGCCGCGATCCGTGGGGCGGTAGTACGTCTTGCCGGCCAGTGACGGTGGCAGGCACTCCATGCCGGTCACCGCATCCGGGTCGTCGTGGGCGTACTGATATCCCCTACTGTAGTCTAGCTGTTTCATCAGCTTTGTGGGGGCGTTACGAAGGTGTAACGGCACTGGATCAGCGGCCTGAGTGTGGGCGTCGGCGGCAGCGGAATTGTAAGCCATATACACGGCATTGCTCTTTGGGGCAGTGGCCAGATACAAAGCGGCCTGTGCCAGCGCAGTATTGCCCTCCGGCATCCCAATAAAATGGGCCGCTTCTTTGGCCGCGACCGCCACCGTCAGCGCCTGGGGGTCAGCATTGCCCACATCTTCAGAGGCGAACCGGACCAGCCGACGGGCGATATACAGCGGGTCCTCTCCGGCTTCCAGCATCCGCGCCACCCAGTAGACCGCCGCATCGGGATCGCTATTCCGCATGGATTTGTGAAGCGCGGAAATCAGGTTGTAGTGCTCCTCGCCCCCTTTGTCGTACAGCAATGCCCGCCGCTGAATGGATTGATCGAGCTGAGCCATGCCGAGCTGGCGCACGCACGTCTCCGGATCCATCGGCGCCGACGCCGCGGCAAACTCGAGGAGGTTGAGCGCCGTCCGCGCATCGCCGTTGGCGAATCGGGCGATCGCCGCGACGGCCTCGTCGGTGACGACGATATCAGCGCCGCCGAGTCCGCGCTCGCGATCGGTCAGGGCGCGTCGCAGAATCTGCACGATGGCGTCGTGCGTCAGCGGCTGCAGCACGAAGACCTTCGAGCGCGACAGCAGCGCCGCGTTCACCTCGAACGAAGGGTTTTCGGTGGTGGCACCGATGAGCACGATGTCGCCGGCTTCGACGCGCGGCAGGAACGCGTCCTGCTGCGCCTTGTTGAAGCGATGGATCTCGTCGACGAAGACGATCGTCCGGCGACCGGATCGGCGGCGGCGCTCCTGCGCCGTCGCCATGACTTCTTTGATCTCCTTGATACCGGAGAGGACGGCACTGAAGGGAATGAACGAGGCCTTTGTCGTCTCCGCGATCACCCGCGCCAGCGTCGTCTTGCCGGTTCCTGGCGGCCCCCACAAGATGATCGATTGGAGCAGGTCGCGCTCGATCGCGTCGCGCAGCGGCTTGCCGGGCGCCAGGAGATCGTCCTGTCCGACGATCTCGTCGAGCGTTCGCGGGCGCAGGCGTTCTGCGAGCGGCGTGCCCGGTGGAGGCGCTCCGGTCGTGGACGGATCGGGCTCGTCGTCGAAGAGGCTCATCGTCGCGCTCGGCGTGCGGCGTACACGAGAACGGCCGCGGCAGACGCCACGTTCAGCGACTCGACCGGTGCGGCCATCGGCACCGAGACGCGCGCGTCGCACCGCGCCACGACCTCGTCGCTGAGACCGGCGCCCTCGCTTCCCATCACCAGCGCGATCTTGCCGGCCCAATCGATCGCATCGGGTTCGTCGCCGCCGCGTGGCACGGCTGCGACCGTCCGGACACCGCCGGCTCCAAGACAGGCCAGGGCCGAGGCGGTGTCCATTCCCGTGATGACGGGAAGCCGCAGCGCGCTCCCCATGCTGCCGCGCACCGCTTTCCACGAGAACGGGTGCGCCGACGCGCCGCACACGAATGCGCCGGTGACGCCGCCGGCTTCCGCGACTCTGAGGATCGCGCCGACATTGCCTGGCTCCTGAACATCGACGACGACAAGCACGAAGGCGAGGTCGCGGCCGCACAGATCCTTGGGATCGCTGGCTGGACGCGCGACGATCGCGGCGATGCCCGACGGCGTCTTCACCGGGCTCAATGCGTCGAACACCTCGTCTGACGTTTCGATCACGTCCACGCCCTCACGCGCGAGCGTCGTTGCAAGACGGCTCTCCTCGCCATTGGCGCGCAGGCTCGACGAGGCGACCGCGACGACCTCGAACGACAGACCGGATGCATGTGCATCCTGCACGAGGTGGGCGCCGTCGAGCAGCACATGTGTGCCGCTGTGGCTGCGAGCCTCTGCGGCCGCTCGAAATCGTGACACGAGCGGGTTCTGTCGGCTGGTGATGATCTTCACGTGTGGCGCGTCTTCGGCGTGCAAGCGCTCGATTCCAATATGCTACAGTCTGAATTCAGCGATGAAAGACCGGATTATGAAGCGTTTCAACGACGAGATCGCCGCGCTGGAGCGCGAGCTGAAGGTCGATCTGCCGAAGGAGATTCAGCGCGCGCGCGAGCTCGGCGACTTACGCGAGAACGCCGAATACAAGGCGGCCAAGGACCGGCAGGACATCGTCAACGCCCGCATCGCCATGCTGAAACGCCGGGTGGGTGAGATTTCGCTGATGAACCTCGACCGCATCCCGCACGGACGCGCCGGTTTCGGCTCGACGGTCGAACTCAAAGAAGCCAACGGCGAGCTGGTGAGGTTTCAGTTGGTGATGCCTGAGGAGGCGGATGCCGAGCGCGGGCTGATTTCGACCTCGTCACCGATTGGACGCGCCATCCTCAACAAGGAAGAAGGCGACGAGATCGTCGTGAAGACGCCGAGCGGTACCCGCACATTCGATCTGTTGAAGCTGACCACCATCCACGACGAGGCCTGACCGCCCCAGTGGCGCCTTATTCACCTGAGCGTCGCACGGCGTTGGTTCTGACGGGCACGGGCGCGCACGGGGCCTATCATGCCGGGGCGCTGCGCGCGATTCAGGAAGCCGGGGTGAAAATCGACGTCGTCGCGGGCCACGGGATTGGCGCGGGCAGCGCTGCGCTCGCGGCGATTGACGGCGGCGCACGGTTGTGGGATGCCGACGGGGTCTGGCGCGCGCGCGGCGTGACGCAGTTATACGGCTGGCGCTGGCCGCTTCGCGTCGGCGCCTGGATTGGCGTCGGGCTCGTCGCGATCCTGTTGGTGCCCCTCGCGGTGCTCGTGGTCGGTCTGCTGGTGTATCTGATCGGCTTCCTGCTGGAAATGCTGCAGGTCAATCAGGGCGCGGCGCTCATCGCGAGCTATTCGGCGTGGCAGCAGAGCGCCTTCGCGGGGACAGGACTGCCGACGATCGTGCCGCGTGCCGCGACGATTGCGCTGACGGCGATCATCGGCGTGCTCGGCATCGCGGCGTTCCTCGCGAGCCGGGGCGTGGGCGCCCGGCGGGTTCGCGGCGGCTGGTGGTGGCGCATCATCAGCGCGCCACTCGATGCGCGCGCCGCGTCGGAGCGCTTCGCGGACGCGCTGTGGGATCTGATCCGCGGCGCCGCGCCGCTGGCGCGGCCGGGGCGCGCGGTGCTGGGCCGGCGATTCTCAGAGCTGATTGCCGAGAACCTTGGCCAGCCCGGCTTCCGTGAGCTGCTGCTCGTGGCGACGGACCTCGACGCCCGCCGCGATATCGTCGCCGCGCTCCTCGCCGAGCCGTTTCGTCGCGATTTCCTCGCGCCGCGGGTCGGCGTCGATCGGCGTTCCGAGGTGCTCGATCTCACCGGCGTCGGCCGCGACCACGCAATCGACATGGTGGCCGCCGGCTTGTCGGCGCCACTCATCAGCGAGCCGCATCGGCTCACGTTCGCGTCCGACAGCTTCTGGCGCGGCGAAACGCATCGCGTGTGCGATCGGCCCGGCGCTCTTCAACGCCTGCTCGAGGAGGTCGCGGCCGCCGGTGTGCGGCAGGTGATCATTGTGAGCGGCGTCGCGAACGCGGCCGCGCCCCATCGTCTGCGGGCCGCTCGGCTCGACCTCCGCGGCCGCTTCGGCGAATTCCAGATGGCGGCCGAGGCCGTCGCGCTGCGCGACGCGATCGAGGCCACGCGGGTGTATTTCGAATCGATCTACCTCGTGCAACCGGCGCACAATGCCATCGGTCCGTACGACCTGCACGGCGGGTACGATGACGCCTCCGATCGCCGGCAGGACGTGATCGAGCTGGCCGAACGCGCGTACGAAGACACCTACCGGCAGTTCATCGAACCGGTCGTCGGCGCCAGCGGCGAACAGCTGGCGCGACACGCCGTCGCTCCCACAGCCCCATTCAGCTCGCGCTGATCGTTCGTGCTATAGGCGACGCGTGCCACTGACACACTTCAGACACGATCCAACGAGGACGCTATGGCTTCGGTTTGCCGTCCAGCAGGTGTGGAAGTGCGGTCTCTTCACCGGCGGCGAGCAGGCCGCTGCGTGAATACGTCAGCAGCTTGTCGCGCGTGTCCGCGATATCCAGATTGCGCATCGTCAGCTGACCGATGCGGTCCTGTGGCGTAAACGCCGACTCGCCCTTTTCCATGGTCAGGCGCTCAGGCTTGTAGGTCAGGTTGGGGCTTCGCGTGTCGAGAATGGAATAGTCGTTCCCGCGGCGGAGTTCGACGACGACCTCGCCGGTGATCGTGGTCGCGACCCATCGTTGCGCGGATTCGCGCAGCTTCATCGCCTGCGGATCGAACCAGCGCCCCTGATACAGGAGGCGCCCCAGGCGCCGGCCGCTGTCGCGGTAGTCCTCGATCGTGTCCTCGTTGTGAATGCCGGTGACCAGCCGCTCGTAGGCGATGAAGAACAAGGCGAGACCTGGCGCTTCGTAGATGCCGCGGCTCTTGGCCTCGATGATCCGATTCTCGATCTGGTCGCTCATTCCGAGCCCGTGCCGGCCGCCGATGCGGTTGGCTTCCATCATCAGCGCGACCAGGTCGCCGAATCGCTGGCCGTTCAACGACGCCGGCATCCCTTCTTCGAACGTGACGGTCACCTCCTCTGGTTTGACGACGACGTCGGGCCGCCATGAGGCGACGCCCATGATCGGCTCGACGATCTTGATGCTGCTGCTCAGATGCTCCAGATCCTTGGCCTCGTGCGTGGCACCGAGCATGTTCGAGTCGGTGGAATAGGCCTTCTCCACGCTCATGTGGTAGGCGAGCCCGGCGCGCTGCATGTATTCCGACATCTCTTTGCGGCCGCCGAGCTCGTCGATGAACGCCTGATCGAGCCAGGGCTTGTAGATGCGCAGCGAGGGATTGGCGAGCAGGCCGTAACGATAGAAGCGCTCGATGTCGTTGCCCTTGAACGTACTGCCGTCACCCCAGATGTTGACGTGGTCGTCCTTCATCGCCAGCACGAGCATCGTGCCGGTGACGGCACGTCCGAGCGGCGTGGTGTTGAAGTAGGGGACGCCGGCCGTCGAGATGTGGAACGCGCCGCACTGCAGCGCCGCCACACCCTGAGCCGCGAGCTGGGCGCGGCAGTCGATCAGCCGTGCCTGTTCGGCACCATAGAGCAGCGCTTTCTTGGGGATGGCGTCGTAGTCGGGCTCGTCGGGCTGACCCAGGTTGGCGGTGTACGCGTACGGGATCGCACCTTTGGCGCGCATCCAGTGAATCGCGGCGCTCGTGTCGAGGCCGCCCGAGAAGGCGATGCCGACGCGTTCGCCAACGGGGATCTTCTGCAGAATCGTGGACATGTGAGGTTCCATCATAGTGACGGGTCGCCCCGGATTGCCACTATCGCGCCATCTCGTTTAAGGTACTGACAGCTTCTCTCTCGCGTTTTGATCCCGCGCGTGCGTTAGCGGCCCGCCGCAGATCGCCCCCGGATTCTTCAATGAGGCGCAGCCTGACGTGACATCTCATCGTGTTGCTCCATACGTCTTTGCGACGTTCGGATTGGCGCTGCTGTTGTCATGGCCGGCCGCAGCGGCCGCCCAAAGCCGGCTGACGCCACCGGCCTTGCCATCGAACAGCCCGTTGCTGGGCGGCGTGCCGACTGGAACGGCCACGGCGGAGCCGATCCCCCTTTCGATCGCCGACGCGATCCGCCGTGCGCTCGAGCACAACCTTGGCGTGCTGCAGGCCGAAGAGGCGGTCGAGCGCGCCACCGGCGCGCGCTGGCTGGCGTTGAGCGAACTGCTGCCGAACGTGAACGGGTCGGTCAGCGAAACACGCCGGAAGACGAATCTCGAGGCGTTTGGCTTTCCACTCGGCCCGACGTTTCCGCGCGTCGTCGGCCCGTTCAACGTATTCGACGCCCGTGTCTTCCTCCAGCAATCGGTGTTCGACCTGCAGTCGATCAACGCCGCTCGTGCCGAGTCTCACCAGGTGAGCGCCGCCCGTCACGGCTACCGCAGCGCCCGTGAGCTCGTCGTGCTCGTCGCTGCGAATCTGTACCTCGAGGGGCTCGCCGCCGACGCGCGTGCGACCACCGCGCGCGCCCAACTCGAGACGGCGCAAGCGCTGCAGGCCCAGGCCGAGGACTTGAGGCGGAGCGGAATCGTGGCGGGCATCGACGTCATTCGCGCGGAAGTTCGCGTGAGCACCGAGCGGCAGCGGGCGACGGCGGCGCGCGCCAGCTTCGAGAAGATCAAGCTCCAGCTCGCGCGCGTGATCGGCCTGCCGACCGGACAGGCGATCACGCTCTCCGACGAAATCCCACCGGTACCGGTGCCGGAGATGACGCTCGAGCAGGCGCTCGACCGCGCCCACCGCGATCGCCCCGACTATCTGGCGGCGCAAGACCGTCTCCGTGCGGCCGAGGCCGCTCGCGAGGCGGCGCTCGCCGAGCATTGGCCGTCGGTGTCGGTCAGCGCCGACTACGGCGCGATCGGCTTGACGGCAGCGTCGGCGCTGTCGACGTTCGCCATCACGGGCATCGTCAACGTTCCAGTGTTCGACGGCGGAAAGACCCGCGCGCACGTCGTGCAGGCAACCGCCGACCGCAACAACCGGCGAGCCGAGTTGGACGACATGCGCGCGGAGATCGACTACGACGTGCGCGCGGCGTTTCTCGATCTGCAGTCGACGTCGGAGCAGCTGCAGGCGGCGACGAGAGCGCGCGAGCTCTCGGCATTGCAGTTGACCCAGTCGCGCGATCGGTTTGCCGCCGGGGTGGCCAACAACATCGAGGTCATTCAGGCGCAGGAAGCGGTGGCGCTCGCCAACGAGCAGTACATCGACGCCCTGTTCGGGTACAACCTATCGAAGGCGGTGCTCGGTCGCGCCCTGGGCACGGTGGAAGAGGCGATCGCCAAGTATCTCGGAGGGAAGTGATGTCGTCACGTGTTCGGATCATCGCCGGGGTCGCGGTCGTCGCCCTGCTGGCGACGGCGGTCTGGCTGTGGCTCCGCCGCGGTGTCGAATCGACCGACGACGCCCAGGTCGACGCCTACGTGACGCCGGTGGCATCGCGCGTTGGCGGCACGGTCCTGCGTGTGTCGGTCGCCGACAATCAGCAGGTGGAGGCCGGCGCCCTGCTCGTCGAGATCGATCCGCGTGACTACGAGGTCGCGCTCGACCGGGCGCGTGCGGAGCTGGCCAACGCCGAAGCCGAATCACTTGCCGCCAATGCGAGCGTACCGATTACGTCGACAACGACCTCGAACACGGTGTCGGCGGCCCGCGGCGGTGTCGAGCGCGCGCGGGGAGCGGTCGTCGAAGCCGAGCATGGCCTCGAAGCAGCGAAGGCACGTCTGGCGGTGGCGCAGGCCCGGAAGCGTGAGCTCGATGCGACGGCCGTCAAGGACGCGCGCGACGTCGAGCGGCTCAAGGGGCTGCTCGCCAAAGACGAAATCCCGCAGCAGCAATACGACACGGCGGTCGCGCAGGCCGAGTCGTCGCGTGCGGCGGCCGACTCAGCGGCATCGCAAATTACCGAGGCCGAGGCGGCGATCCGTGTCGCCGACAGCCGGCTCTCGCAGGCGCGTGCCGGCGAGTCGCAGGCCGCGGCCGAACTGAATACCGCGCACACCGCGCCCGAACAGGTCGCGATCACCCGGGCACGCGCGGCCTCGGCGGCCGCCCGCGTGAAGCAAGCCGCCGCAAGCGTCAAGCAGGCGGAGCTGAACCTCGAGTACGCCACGGTGAAAGCGACTTTCAAGGGAACCGTCAGCCGCAAAACGGTGCAGCCGGGACAAGTGGTGCAGCCCGGCCAGCCGATGATGACGCTCATTCCACTCGAACAGGTGTGGATCACCGCGAACTTCAAGGAAACGCAACTCGAGGACATGCGGCCGGGGCAGCGAGCACAAGTCGACGTCGATGCGTACGGCGGCCGATCGTTCACGGGCAAGGTCGACAGCATCGCCGCGGCCACCGGCGCCAGGTTCAGCCTGCTGCCGCCGGAGAACGCAAGCGGCAACTTCGTGAAGGTCGTGCAGCGCGTGCCCGTGAAGATCGTTCTCGACAACGGCCAGGACCCGGAGCACCTGCTGCGCCCCGGCATGTCGGTGACGCCGACCGTCTATACCAAGTAGACGGTTCGAAGGGATCGTCGTAGAGGCGGGTCGTTAGACCCGCCGTGAGCAAGATTCGATTGAGCAAGATCGTCAACCCCTGGATCGTCGCCATCGCGGTGATGTTCGCCACCTTCATGGAGGTGCTCGACACCACCGTGGTCAACGTGTCGCTGCCACACATCGCCAGCAGCATGTCGGCCACCACCGAAGAAGCGACGTGGGGACTCACGTCGTATCTGGTTGCCAACGCAATCGTGCTGCCGATGACCGGCTGGCTGGCGTCGATGCTTGGACGCAAGCGGCTGCTGATGCTGTCGACGGCAGGCTTCACCCTGTCGTCGGTGCTCTGCGGGTTGGCGCCGAACCTGGCGTCGCTGGTGATCTTCCGCATCCTGCAGGGTGCGACTGGCGGCGCGCTGCAGCCGCTCTCGCAGGCGGTGCTGCTCGAGTCGTTCAAGCCCGAGGAGCGCGGTCGCGCGATGGGCTTCTGGGGCCTCGGCGTGGTCGTCGCGCCAATCCTCGGTCCGGTTGTCGGAGGATGGCTGACCGAGAACTACTCGTGGCGATGGGTGTTCTACATCAACATCCCCTTCGGCATCGCCTCACTGATCATGACGCGCCTCTACGTGTTCGACCCGCCGTATCTCCGTTCGGAGTCACGCGGCATCGACTACTGGGGCATGAGCATGCTCGTCGTCGGCATCGGCGCGCTGCAGTATGTGCTCGACAAGGGTCAGCAGGACGATTGGTTCTCGTCTCGCGTCATCGTGACGCTGACGATCGTGTCGGCGGTGACATTGGCGACCCTGCTCGTGCAGCAGCTGCGATCGAACAACCCGCTGGTGGATCTCCGGTTGTTCAAGGATCGCTCGTACGCGGTCGGTGTGTTCCTGATGACCGTGCTCGGGTTCGTGCTCTACGGAAGCCTGGTGCTGTTGCCGATCATGCTGCAGACGCTGTTCGGCTATCCATCGCTGGAGGCGGGACAGGCGATGGTGCCGCGCGGCATCGGGTCGCTCTTGATGATGCCGGTCGTCGGCGTGCTGACCGGTCACATCGACGCTCGGAAACTGCTCGCCGTGGGCCTGACGATCGGCGGTGTCACGCTGATCTGGATGGGGCAGCTGAATCTGAACGCTGGCTACTGGGATCTGTTCTGGCCGCAGTTCATTCAAGGGGCAGGCATGGCGCTGCTGTTCGTGCCGCTCACGACGGTATCCATGGCGACCATCGCTCCGGAGCGCATGGGCTACGCGACCAGCCTCTTCAACCTGATGCGCAACATCGGCGGCAGCGTCGGCATCGCCGTGACCGGCACGATCCTGCAGCGGCAGCGTCAGACGACGGCCACCCTGCTCGGCGAGAACATCAGCATCTACGACACGACGACGCAGAATCTGCTGTCACAGATCACCAACGGCTTCATTGCCGCCGGCTCGGACGTCGTCACCGCGACCAACCGCGCGTATGCCGTCCTGCATGGAATGCTGCTGCGCGAGTCATCGATGGTCGCCTTCGTCGATCTCTTCCGCCTGCTCGGTGGCATCTTCCTGATCATGCTGCCGCTCGTGCTGATTATGAGGCGCCCCAAGGGAGGTGGGCGTCCGCCGATGGCCGAATGAGGCGCCGTTACCAGCGATCCGTGATCTCCTTTTCGCCTATCGAAGTCACCGGGTAGAATCAGGCTCGCTCGGGGCTGGCTGCCAGACTACGGAGGAGAACGATGGCGAGACGGTTCGTGATGGTCGCGTTGATTGCGCTGGTGACGGCGCCAACGTTTGCGCAGAACAAGAAGAACGAACGATGGGTCGCCACGTGGGGCACGGCCCTTGTCGCTCGGCCGCAGCCAGCCGCCGGACGCGGACTCGGTCCCGGCGGACCGCCTGCGCCCACACCGGCTGCGCAGCCGACGACACCGGCGACGCCGATTCCCAGCGCGACGGCGCCGGCGACTCCCGCTCCGAGTGGACCACCGCCAGCGGGCCCCGGCGGACCGCCACCGGCTGCCCCGGCCGGCGGTCGCGGCGGGTTCGCGCCGCCAGTCACGCTGTCGAATCAGACGATCCGTCAGATCGTCCACACGAGCGTCGGCGGCAGCCGCGTCCGCGTCGTGTTGAGCAACGCGTTCGGCACGGCGCCGATCGACATCGGCGCGGCGCACGTGGCGCTGCGAGAGAAGGACCACACGGTGGCGGCGAACACAGTGAAGCCGCTCACGGTCGGCGGCTCGCCGACCTTCAGCATCCTCGCCGGCGCGGTCGCGGTCAGCGATCCGATTGAACTGGCAGTGCCGCCGCTCTCGGATCTCGCCATCGACTTGTATGTGCCGAAGGAGGTCGGTCTCGGCGCCTCGCCAGTGACGACGCACAACGGCGCGTCGCAGACGAACTATGTGTCGGAAACCGGCAATCACTCGGGTGTCACCGCGCCCGGGGTGGCCACGCGAGCGGGTGCCTGGTTCCTGATTGCCCGCGTGGAAGTCGTCGCGCCGACGAACGCCGGCGTCATCGTCGCCTTCGGCGACTCGATTACCGACGGAGCGCGCTCCACCTCCGACATGAACACGCGCTGGCCCGATCAGCTGGCGCGCCGGTTGGCCGCTCGCAAGAACCCCCCGGTTGCCGTGGTGAACGCCGGCATCAGCGGCAATCGCGTGCTCGGCGACGGGGCCGGCGTCAGCGCGCTGGCGCGGTTCGATCGCGATGTGCTGATGCAGACCGGCGTCACGCACGTCATCGTGCTCGAGGGCATCAACGACATCGGGATCGCGCGCAACAACCCATCGCCAAGTGCCGACGATCTGATCGCCGGCCATAAGCAATTGATCGAGCGTGCCCACGCGCGCGGTCTGAAGATCTACGGCGCGACGCTGACGCCATACGAGGGCGCCGGGTACTTCACGCCAGAAGGGGAGGCCAAGCGTCAGGCGCTGAATCAGTGGATTCGCACGAGCGGCGCCTACGACGGCGTGATCGACTTCGATATGGCGACGCGCGACCCGGCGGCACCCACGAAGTTCCTGCCGGCGTACGACTCAGGCGATCACTTGCATCCGGGTGATGCGGGTTACAAGGCCATGGGCGATGCGGTGGATCTGGCTTTGTTTACGCTCAAGTGAGCGTTGTCCTTGGTTCTTGGGCCTTTGTTCTTGGTCCGTCCTGAGTCCGTGGTCCGAAGCGGTCAGGCTTTGACCACCAGCCTCTTGTCGTTCTGATGTTCGTGCAGGAACTCGAGCGCCAGCGACAAGACCTTCTCAGTGAACTGATCGGCGTCGAGGTTGCCGTATTTCTCTTTGAACGCGCGGATTGGGACGACCGCCTTGGCCATCGCGCGGTGACCGCCGGCGTTGCCGATGTCGTTGAAGTACTTCCGCACGAACTCGCCGGCGTTTCGCGAGTACCCGAGGTTCCGCACCGACATGATCAGGACGTCGTTGACGATCCCCGAGACGATCGTCCACTGCACGTTCTCGAGCTGCAGGTAGAAATCGGCGACGTAGGGGATGAAGTCTTCCCGCGGTGTGTTGCCGAGGAAGGTGCAGAACACCTGCTCCGTCATGCGGCCGTGCTGCTTGGCCTTGAGCACGTACTCGAGCCGATCCATCGTGATTTCCGCGCCTTCCATCTTGCGGATCAGCGTGGCGTCGGCGAGCGGATAGAGATACGAGAACGCTTCGATGTCGACGCGGTTCGCCTGACGGTTGAAGAACAGCGTGTCCGACTTGATGGCGTAGAGCATCGCCGTGGCGACGCGCTCCGAGATGTTCATGTCGACGGCGCGGAGGTGTTCAGTCAGGATCGTGGAGGTCGAGCCGTAGTCGACGCGGATGTCCTTGTAGACGGCGGTGTAGCCCGGCTGCTCCGGATGATGATCGATGACGAGGCCGACGCGATCGATCGTGCCGCCGAAGTAATGCGGCTGAACGTCGACCATCGCAATGCGATCGAACGCTTCGACCTGCTCGAGCGTGAGGATCTCGACATTGATGTCGAGCAGGTTCATCATCCGCTGGTTCTCGGGGCGGGTGACGCCCTGCAGCGCCGCGATGACGGCGGTCTGCCGATTGCGGTGCAGCAGCGTTCGCAGCGCGAGGCCGCTGGCCATGGCATCGGGATCGGGATCGTTGTGGAGCAGGATGAGGACGCGGTCGGCGTCGCTGAAGAAGCGCTGATACTGCTGGACGCGCAGCCGTGTCAGTGATCGGCTGAACTCGGTGAGGAGGGGGCCGCCGAAGAGCTCCGAGAGTGCGAGATAATTGAGCTCCGGGAACTGGGCTTTCAGGTCCTCTTCGCGCTGCCGCGTGTGCGAGGTGCCGACGCCCAGCACGTACACCAGCGTTCCGCCGGCGTCCCAGATGGCCTCCAGGATCTTCTTCAGGCTCCTTCGGCCGTTGTCTTCGACGACCACGCAGGTGCTGGGGGAGAGGTCGGCTTTGACATACGTGTCCATGCGGCGCAGATCGCCACTGGTCACGTTCAACCCGCTGTCATGGAGGCGGCGAGCGAGCGATTTGCTCTCGACCAGGAACTCGACCTCGAAGTTGGGAAGCAGGATCTCGTCGAGCATCCTGATCGCCAACTCCGTTTGGCAGGCGCCGATGCACCTCATGCGGTGCGCCGCGACGCCAAGGGGAAAACCCTACACATAGACGCCAAACGCCTATTATACGCCCTGCGGCGGCCCGCAGTTGGGGGCCAGGGAAACTTCAGGGGGTAGTCCGATGTTCAGGCCGCTTTTCGTTGGTTTCTCTCTGGTTCTGGCGGCCGGCGTGCTCACACCGCGTCCCGGTATCGCGCAGAAGCCGACGTTTCGAGCCGGAACGGATCTGGTCAGCCTGGGAGTGACGGTCAGCGATCGCCGCTCGAACTTCCTGACCGATCTCACGCGCGATGACCTCGAGATCCTCGAGGACGGCAAGACGCAGGCGATCGAGTACTTCGCCCGCGGCGATGCCGTCGATGCCGCGCCGGAGTTGCACGTCGGACTGCTGTTCGATACCAGCGGCAGCATGGGCGCCGACATCGCGCTATCGCGGTCGGCCGCCGTCCGTTTCCTCAACACACTTCCCGAGGCCAAGGACATCACGCTGGTCGATTTCGACACCGAGGTTCGCGTCGCCAAATACGGACAACAGGACTTCCCACGGCTCGTTGAGCGTATCCGCTCGCGCAAGCCGTCAGGGTTCACCGCGATGTACGACGCGCTCGGTGTCTATCTCGACGGCGCCTCGTCGATGCAGGGGCGCAAGATCCTCGTGATCTTCACCGACGGCGGCGATACCAACAGCGCCATCCGCTTCGGCGACGTCATCACGCTCGTGCGCGCGTCCGATGTCACGGTGTACTCGGTCGGCTTTCTGGCGAATCAACCCGGAAGCGTGCGGACGGAGCAGCGCATGCGCCTGACGCAGATCGCCGGCGAGAGCGGCGGCGAGGCGTTCTTCCCGAGCGAGATGAAGCAGATCGAACAGGCCTACGACCGCATCCTCGCGCAGATCCGCGCCCAGTACACCATCGGCTACATCTCGACGAACACCGCGACGGACGGCAGCTGGCGGAAGGTCGAGATCAAGCTGCGGCGGCCGAATGCGAGGGACTTGCGGGTCCAGACACGCAGGGGATACTTCGCGCCTTATCGAAAATAGCTGTTGCGGCGTACAGTTCAGGGTTCACGGTTCATCGTTCATGGTTCCAGGTTCAGGGTTCCCGGAACTTTGAACCATGAACCCTGAACTTTGAACGGCTTGTGGTACGCTCTTCAGATCAACCGCTCCCCGGCTTCGATTCAGTATGCCGACATCCTCCGTTCACGATCGGTTCAAGCTGGTCAGCGACTTCGAGATGCGCGGCGATCAGGTGCGCGCCGTGCCGGAGCTCGTCGAAGCGCTCAACCGCGGCGACTCGCACCAGGTGCTGCTCGGGGTGACCGGCTCCGGCAAGACCTACACCATGGCGCAGGTGCTGGCGCAGGTGAACCGGCCCGCGCTGGTCATGGCCCACAACAAGACGCTCGCGGCGCAGCTCTATCAGGAGTTCAAGCGCTTCTTCCCTGAGAACGCGGTCGAGTACTTCGTCAGCTACTACGACTATTACCAGCCCGAAGCCTACGTGCCGGCGACCGACTCGTACATCGAGAAGGAAGCCACCGTCAACGACGAGATCGACCGCATGCGATTGTCGGCGACGCGCTCGCTGTTCGAGCGGCGCGATGTCGTGATTGTCGCCAGCGTGTCGTGCATCTACGGTCTCGGCTCCCCGGAGGCGTACTACGGGCTGCTGCTGCCGCTCGAAGTGGGACAGCGGATCGATCGCGATCAGATCCTGCGCAAGCTCGTCGAGATCCAGTACGAGCGTAACGACACCGAGTTCGGCCGCGGCACCTTCCGCGTTCGTGGCGACATCGTCGAGGTCGTGCCGTCGTACGAGGAGCATGCCCTGCGCATCGGGCTGTTCGGCGACGAGGTCGACGAGCTGGCCTGGTTCGATCCGCTCACCGGCAAGGTGATACGCCGCCTCGACAAGGTCGCCGTCTACCCGAAGTCGCACTTCGTCACCTCGCGCGATCGGACGAAGCTGGCCGTCGAGTCGATCAAGCGTGAGCTCGAGGAGTGTCGCTCGTTCCTCGAGTCGGAGGGCAAGCTGCTCGAGGCGCAGCGGCTGCATCAGCGGACGATGTTCGATCTCGAGATGATTCGGGAGATCGGCTATTGCCACGGCATCGAGAACTACGCGCGCCACCTCACCGGCCGGGCACCCGGCGCGCCGCCGCCGACGCTCCTCGACTACCTGCCCGAGGATGCGATCGTGATCGTCGACGAGAGCCACCAGACGGTGCCGCAGATTCGCGGGATGTACCACGGCGATCGATCGCGCAAAGAAGTATTGGTCGCCTACGGGTTCCGGCTGCCGTCGGCGCTCGACAACCGGCCGCTCAACTTCGCCGAGTGGGAGGAGCGCGTCAGACAGGTGGTGTTCGTCTCGGCGACACCAGGCCCGTACGAGCTGACGAAGTCACGTGGCGTGGTCGTCGAGCAGGTGATTCGGCCGACCGGGTTGATGGATCCGCCGATCGAAGTGCGACCCGTGCGTGGTCAGGTCGATGATCTGCTGAAGGAGATTCGCGAGCGCGCCGAGCGGAAGGAGCGCGTGCTCGTCACCACGTTGACCAAGCGGATGGCCGAGGATCTGACGACGTACTATCAGGAGCTGGGCGTCAAGGTGCGCTACCTGCACTCCGACATCGAAACGCTCGAGCGCGTCGAGATCCTGCGCGACCTGCGTCGTGGTGTCTTCGACGTGCTCGTCGGGATCAACCTCCTGCGCGAAGGGCTGGATCTTCCCGAGGTGTCGCTGGTCGCGATTCTCGATGCCGACAAGGAGGGCTTCCTCCGCTCGTCGGGCTCGCTGATCCAGACGTCCGGCCGCGCCGCCCGAAACATCAACGGACGCGTCATCATGTACGCCGAGACGATGACCGCGTCGATGCAGTCGGCGATCGCCGAGACGTCACGGCGCCGCACGCTGCAGGCCTCGTATAACGAGGAGCACGGGATCACCCCGGAATCCGTGGTGCGCTCGATCGACGACGTGCTGTCGAGTGTGTACGAGCGCGACTACGTCACCCCGCCGATCAAGGACGCACGCGAGCCGTTTCGCACGCAGGCCGAGCTCGAGGCCGAGATCACTCGACTCGAGCGCGAGATGAAAGCGGCCGCCGCCAACCTCGATTTCGAGCGCGCCGCCTCGGTCCGCGACACCCTGAAGGGCCTGCGTACCCGCGGCCTGGGCCTTGCAAGCGGTGCGGGCGGCGTTCGCTAATTGTGTTCACACTGTTACAGAACTGGGCCAAGCGCGCCGTGCACGAAGTGCAGGAGTACATCTTCCTGCAGACCGCCACGATACGGAGCATCAGCTCTCCTCCGTATTATTTTCGCGACATCGTCGCCCAGTTCGAACAGATCGGCCTCGGTTCGCTGACGGTCGTGATCCTCACCGGTTTCTTCACGGGCGCAGTGCTCGCCCTGCAGTCGGGGCTCACGCTCGATCAGTTCGGAGCGCGCGTCGTGCTGGGTCGGCTCGTCAGCGCCTCGATGATCAAGGAACTGGGTCCCGTGCTGACGGGACTCATGCTCGCGGGTCGAGTCGGTTCCGGCATCGCGGCCGAGCTGGGCTCGATGGTGGTCACCGATCAGATCAATGCGCTGAGAGCTCTCGGCAGCGATCCCGTCCGCAAGCTCGTCGTCCCTCGTGTGCTGGCGGGGTTCTTCATGTGCCCGGTGTTGACGGTGATCGCCGATACCGTCGGGATGGTGGGCGGCTGGGTGATCGCGGTGTTTCAGCTCCGAGTCGGATCGAGCACCTACTGGAACTCGGTCGTCGACGGCGTCGGATTGGCCGACGTCTGGATGGGGATTATCAAGCCCTTCTGCCTGGGTTTCGTCATCGTCTCGATCGGGTGCTACGTGGGTCTGGCCACATCGGGAGGCACGCAGGGCGTGGGCCGTGCCACGACAAACGCGGTCGTCGCCTCATCCGTGGCGGTGATTGCTGCCGACTTCTTTATCACCCGCTTGTTGGTTACCCTGCTGTACTGATGGCGACAATCACCTCGCAACCGATGAGGTCCGGTGCCGAGGCGTCGTCCGAGCAGCCGGTCGTCGTCATCGAACGGGTGTCGCTGGCCTTCGACGACAAGGTGGTGTTGAAGGACGTGAGCTTCGAGCTGCTGCCTGGGCATACCAAGCTCATTCTCGGTGCGAGCGGGTCGGGAAAATCGACCATCCTCAAGCTGATTCTCGGGTTCCTCAAGCCGGACAGCGGCGCCATCTGGGTGAACGGGCACCGCGTCGACACGATGACGGAGGACGACCTGATGGCCGTGCGCGCCGGTATCGGCATGGTGTTTCAGGAGAGCGCGCTGTTCGATTCGATCACGGTCGGCGAGAACGTCGGCTACAAGCTCTACGAGGAAATCCGCATGCCGTTCGAGCAGGCGACGGCCCGAGTCGAACAGGTGCTCGGGTTCATCGGGCTGCACGCGTATCTGACTCGCATGCCGTCGGAGCTCTCGGGTGGGCAACGGCGACGAGTGGCCATCGCGCGCGCGATTGCCGCTAAGCCCGGGCTGATCCTGTACGACGAAGCGACGACCGGACTCGATCCGATCACGGCGATGACGGTCGATGAAGAGATGGTCAAGCTGCGCGATCTGGAAGGCGTGTCGTCGATCATCGTCACGCACCAGCTGCGTGATGCGTTCTTTGTCGCGACCCACGAGGCGGTCCGCGACGGCTCGCGGGTGCGGATCACGCCGGCCGACCCGGTCAAGTCGGAAGAGGCCGAGTTCGTGATGCTGCGCGAAGGCCTGGTCGCCTTCGAGGGGACCGCAAGCGAGCTGCGCGGCTCGAAGGACCCCTACATCAGGAGTTTTCTCTCTTAGCGACTGAGGTGGATCATGCCGCGTACACGTTCGTTGGCCTGGGCGGAGTTGAAGATCGGGCTCGTGTCGATCTTCGCGATCGTGATGGCCAGCCTGTTGATCTTCTTTCTCACCGCGCCGACGGGATTCTTCTGGCAGCGCTACTCGATCAAGACGGTCATCGCCAACAGTGCGGGTATTCGTGAAGGTGCGCCCGTCCGTCTCGCGGGCGTCGTGGTCGGGTCGGTGACGGCGCTCGATTTCATCGGCGACCGGGTCGAAGTCACGATGGTGGTGGGCAAGGGCAATCAGCCACGGATCACCGATAGCTCGCTGGCATCCGTCGGCTCGGTCTCGCTGCTCGGTGATTCGGCGATCGACATCAGCTCGGCGAGCGGAGGCACGCCGGTGCCCGAATGGGGATATGTTCGGTCGGCGCCGTCGACGGGCTCGCTGGGCGATGTGACGCAGCGGGCAGGCGCGACGCTCGAAGAGATGACGGGGTTGCTCGAGGACGTGCGGGCCGGCCGGGGCACCCTGGGACGTCTCGTGACCGACGAAGCCCTGTATCAGGAGATGACTCGACTGGTAGCGGCGGCAGAAGAGGTAGCCGCCAACATCAACCGAGGACGCGGCACCCTGGGCCGACTGGCGAGCAATCCCGCCGCGGCGCGCTCGCTGGAAGCCTCGCTCGAGGATCTGCAGGCGATGACCGCCCGGATCCGGGCCGGCGAGGGCAGTCTTGGCAAGTTGTTGCAGGACGATGCCCTGGCACGGTCGCTGACGTCGATGACATCGAACCTCGATAGCGTCACTGCCCGTATCAACAAGGGAGAGGGGACGGCGGGAAAGCTGGTCACGGACGACCAGCTGTATACCCGGCTCAACTCGATGGCCGATCGCCTCGACCGTGTGATGGCGACGCTGCAGAAAGGCGACGGAACGGCAGGACAATTGCTACACGACAAGCAATTGTATGAGAACATGAACGGAACGATGATGGAGATCAGAACGCTGGTCGCCAACATCAACAAGGATCCGAAGAAGTATTTGAACGTGAAAATGAGTTTGTTCTAGGGATCTTCGGGAGGGGGACCCATGGCACACAATCAGGGCATTGGTGCGTCGGGTGTATTGCTCGCGTTCATGGTTGGGGCGACGGTCGGCGCCGCGGTGGCGCTGTTGTTTGCACCGGCGACGGGCGACGAGACTCGTGAATACCTGGGCCGCCGGGCGCGTGAGGGCCGTGACCGCATCAACGACGCGGCGCGACAGGGTCGGGAGATCGTCAACCGTCAGCGCGACAACCTGACGACGGCGTTCGATCGCGCGCGCGAGCAGTTCAACGCGGCGACGCGCGAGGCGGCGGGGCCTGAGGCGTGAGCGATCTTTTCCTCGGGCTGATTGCCGCCGGCGTCCTGTTGATGGCGGTGGCCCAGGTCACAGCGGTGATCATGGCCATCCGCGCCAACAGACGGATGGGTGAGGCTTTGAATCGGCTCGAGGAAAGCGTGCAGCCGATCGTCAGCAACGTCCACCAGATCTCCAGCAACGTGCAGCAGATCTCGGAGGACGCCAAGCGGGCGACGGCCATCGCGACCGCGCAGGTCGAACGTGCCGAGCGGATGATGGACGATGTCTCGCACAAGATCGACGAAACGGTGTCGATGGTGCAGAACTCGATCCTGAGGCCCGCTCGCAACGGCATGGCGGTGTTCGAAGGGGTCAAGGCGGCATTGGGCGCCTTCTTCGGCGGCGGCGATCGTCATCGACGCCGCGCGCCGGGACCCGCAGCGGTCGAAGACGACGCCTCGTTCATCGGCTGATTCGATCGTGACCCTCCGACCGTCCGTACAGGATTGGTCTGCGCGAACGCGATCCTGATTACCACTCAAAAGTCAAGAAATGCCGGCGCCCGAGGACGCGGCCCATTCACACGGACGTGCATTGACGCGACCGTCGTCGAGTGATACAACGGCGTTCTCATCACGCGCACGCACTCACGAGAAGCCCTCGTCACCGGCGCCTCGGCGCTATTTGTGCGAGGCAACAAGAAGGGCAGTCTTCGGGCTGCCCTTTTTGTCATTCACCGAGCGAGCGGCGTCAGAGAGCAGGGGCGCCGCGGATGAGATGCGAGCCGACATTCAGCCCCTGAACTGGGCGCACTGGTCGTCCGCGAAGGCGGTCGTCTTCGACCTCGACGGAACGCTCCTCGACCGGCGCCACAGCTTTGAGTGATTCGTCCGAGATCAGCGGGAGCGATTCTCCGATGCGCTTCGGAACGTCCCTCTAGATGCCTACCTGCAGACGCTGATTCAACTCGATGGAGACGGATACCTGCCGCGGCGTGAACTCTTCACCGGCCTCGCCGCTCACTTCGGGCTGACGTCTCAGTTGGCCGACACACTGCTGATCGATTACCGCGCCGGCTTCCCCGGCGCGTGCGTGCTCTTTCCGGATGCCGTTCAAACCCTTGCCGCGCTTCGTGCGTCAGGGCTCAAGCTCGGGCTGATCACGAATGGATCCCTTCGGATGCAGAGTCGGAAGCTGGAATGCCTGTCCTTGTCTTCTACCTTCGACGTCGTTCTGATTTCCGCCGCGGAAGGCGTCAGCAAGCCGGATCGAGAAATCTTCGAGCGTGCACTGAGGCGCCTCGATGCCGATGCCGCCCGAACGATCTTCGTAGGTGACCATCCCGAAGTAGACATCGAAGGGGCGCGCGCAGCAGGAATGTTCGCGGTATGGCGGCGAGACCCGACGATCTCGCGGCAGGTCGAGGCGGACGCCACGATCGAGGAGGTACGCGAGCTTCTCGCGCTGCTTGGCATCGAGAAAGGGGAAGATCAGCCCGCTTGACGTGGCTTTGAATGGACGCTAACCAGCCGCTCGACATGGGCGCTCCGGCCTTGTGCCCCCACGGTCCGGTGGCGAGTGAGTTGTGACCATGTAGTAGCCGCGATACACTGAGCGTTCGGTCGGGCGCGTGGCTCAGCGGTAGAGCATCCGCTTCACACGCGGGGGGTCGGTGGTTCGATTCCACCCGCGCCCACCATTGCTAACTTCTCAATTCACAGTCACTTGATCGCCGCTCGCCGATTCGCCGTCGCGAAGCGGCAACGGGTCGATCTGCCCAGGGCTTTGCAACCGGATTGCAACGGGAGGCCGAATTGTCAAATCGGCGCATGCTCTCCTGCAGTCCTACACGCGTCGCGTTGGCGTACGTTGACGTCGGGCGTGCGCTCCACTTGCGACATCATCAGATCGTCTTCATTGCTGTAAGCCCATCTCGCTTCGATGCCGTGAGGGCGGAGGCACAGCGCGCACGAAAGTACGTTGCCGCTCTGCGCCTTCGCGCTCGGCAAAGCCGTGTGACGAGTATCGGTGTCGGAGGCTCATGTCCTCGTCCCGCGAAGGGTGTGTA
>Ga0207428_10000184_pt1 | contig 87501 bp, 120 predicted proteins | sample RhiMethybrSRZTD1_FD_187600 | JGI IMG/M metagenome (GOLD analysis project Ga0207428, IMG submission 187600) | Populus rhizosphere microbial communities from Tennessee, USA - Rhizosphere MetaG P. TD hybrid SRZTD1 (SPAdes) (version 3) | ecosystem: Host-associated > Plants > Roots > Rhizosphere >... | reverse complement strand
TTCAACACGGCCGCAATACCATCGCCAAGACGCAAGGCGATGCCGAATGCTGATCTGGCTTGGGTGGGCATATGTTACGCCCCCGCAGGCGCTGGTTGGACCGGGACGGGCTCGTCGTCTGGGGCGGGCTCCTCGTCAGGCTCTGGCTCAGGGGGCGGAAACGGCGATGGGGGCTCTCCCGCGGCGATGGCCGCTTGCAAGCGGGTACAGTGCGCGATGTGGGCATCCATCCGGGCTTGCAGCAGGGTATCGTAGCCACAGGCAGGACAGCGAAATTGGATAAGCCCTGACCAGGATTCCGAGCGGTAGGGGGCGTCTTCCATGGTGCGCGACCTCCAGAAACACGAAACCGCCGACAGAAACGCAGCAACAAGGTGCTACGAAACTCTGCGGCGGTATGTGTTACCTGAAAGCCATCTCAGGCGACCAGTGACTACCGGTATGATGATTTAAATCCCTTGCAGGGAACAGCAGCTTATGAACGGCGGCATGTGCCACCCAAAGGCGTTTCAATCCCTTCCTTTCAATCCCTTCCAGGGTACCATGACTCTAGCACACCTGGCTCACAGGAACCAGCCCAAAACTGCAGGCCACGTCTTACACCACAAAGGCCATATTTTCCACCGCAAACTGCACCTGATAGGCGCCGTACCGCGTGCCTCCCTCCCACGACCACCGAAATTGAATGACGCGGTATTCGTGCCGCAAGTTGGGTTCAATCATCTGCGTATCGGCAGGCTGAAGCAGCCATGTCACGGTCGTCACCGCGGGCGGGCCGACGTCAGTAACAACGGTCACATCGTTCGCATTCAGTGTATTCTGGCTCGTGCGCCCATTAACGATGAGGCCACTGGCCACATCGTAATAGGTGAGCGTCAGCGTATCGAGCACACCGATAGGAATTGCCCCGCCACTTTCACTAAGCAGCGTAAAGGTATAGATGCCGGTCGTGCCTTCCAAAAGTGTGGCGGGGAGCAAGGGTATGTCAGCCATAGGAATCACCTTAAAAGAGGAGTTTGCCCGAGACCCGTGCGGCGCAAGCCCATGACGCTCGTGGTGGCATGGGTCAAGGCCCCCTGGGCGCCTCGAACGACTTCAGGGACAGGAATACTTATCGCTTCCGCCATGACGGTCTGCGCGGCTTGCACGAGTAGCCCCGTCGCAGTCAGGGCGATGACCCCCTGACTCACAAGAGTCTGCGGCTCCTGACTGATGGTTGCCGTCCCGCCGAGCACCAGGATACCTGCGGCGGCGAGGCTCTGCGCCTCCTGGCTGACCGTCGCCGTGCCAAGAAGCCGCAGGGCACCCGTGGCGGCGAGGCTCTGCGCTTCCTGGCTGAGGGTTGCCATCCCAACGAGTCGCAGGCTACCCGTCGCCACACTGCTCTGGGCCTCCTGCGTCAGGAGCGCGGCGCCCGAGGCCGGATTTATCAGGAAGCTTGTACTACTGAGGCTCTGAGCAGCCTGTGTGACCGCCACGCCGCCCGCAATGGCGAGGGCCCCCGTACTCGTCCCCGTTTGATCGGCCTGACTGAGTGCGACAGTCCCGGTGAGAAGCGCCACCGCCGTACTAGTAAGCGTCTGAGCGGCCTGGAGGACTGTAACACTCGCGCCAACGACAAGCGTGCCGGTACTACTCGCTATCTGTGCGGCTTGCGTCACTGTGAGCGTGCCTGCCACAGACAGCGCTCCGGTACTACTGCTCACCTGTGGTGCCTGACTGACCGTGACACTTCCCGTCAGCCCCAGGACACCCGTGCTCGTCAGACTCTGCGGGGCCTGGGTGAGCGCAGCGCTCCCTTGCAGCGCCGTGCCGCCGGTACTCGTCACCGTCTGGGCGGCCTGCGTCAGGCTGGTCGTCGCGGCAAGCCACAGCGCTCCCGTACTGGCGAGCGTCTGCGCCGCCTGGGCGAGACTGCTCGTGCCCGCCAGCGGCAACACGCCCGTACTCACAAGCGTCTGGGCGGCTTGCGTGACCGCAAGGGTCCCAAGACGCAGCATGAAGCCGGTACTCGTCACCGTCTGCGCGGCTTGTGTCAGAGCACTGGTACCCGCCAGCGGCAGAACACCCGTACTCGTGAGCGTTTGGGCGGCCTGCGTGAGCGCCACCAGCCCGAGAGCCTGGGAGCCTCCGATACTGCTTACTGTCTGCGCCGCCTGCGTCAGCGCACTGGTTCCCGTCAGCGGCAGCGTCCCGGTACTCGTCAGGGTCTGGGCCGCCTGCGTCACACTGCTCGTACCCTGCACCCGCAGCGCGCCCGTACTGCTCGCCGTCTGCGCCGCCTGGGCGAGCGTGGCCGCCGCCTGGAGGGGCAGCGTGCCCGTACTCGTCGCGGTCTGCGCCGCCTGCGTCAGGGCACCCGTCGCTTGGAGCGCGAGCGTCCCCGTACTACTGCATGTCTGGGCGCCTTGCGTCACGCTGACGGCGCCCGCCCCGAGGGCCGCGCCACCCCCAATAATCAGCGTCCCTGCCTGCGTGACGAGAAACGTCGCCGTGACGGCCTGCGTACTGGGGTTCACGGTGATGGGCGCATCGAGAAGTCTGGCCGGTGTCGCGGCGTCATAGACCGCCACAAGGAGATTGACCGACCCGCGTCCATGCGTGGCCGCCGACACCGTGACACTGGTACTACTAAAGACCGTCGCACTATTAGCCGGGGTGGGCACGCTACTGGGCGCCGCCACGACGATCCGCCCATCCCGCGCGGCCGGGAGGGTCACCAGGACATCACCGGTTGTCGCCGTGACCTGGATCGGCGCCTCAACGTGCAGGCCGCTAGAGTCAAAGAGTTGCACAAAGAGCAACCCACTACCGCGCCCATGCTCACTGGCAGGAAAGCTCCAGCTCGCGCCATCGGCGACGAGAAACGCTTTCCCGGCCGCGGGTTGGGTCATGGCACTCACCAGGACGGCCCCGGCGGTCGGCGCCCCAAACTGCACCTGGACGTCGTAGGAGGTTGGATGGATGGTGACCTGTGCCTGGAGTTGCGATGCCGGGATCCCGGCATCATAGACCTGCACGAAGAGATTGGGCGTCCCCAGGCCATGCACGGCGCCAGGAATCGTGGTGGTAAGCAGGGCCCCAAAGGGCCAACGGCCTTGGACCAATGGCCCTTCATGCGCCCCGAGCCCGTCGAGGGTCTGCGCAGCCTGCGCCAGCGCGGTCGTGGCCTGCAGCGCCACCGCCGCGGTACTACTGAGCGTTTGGGCGGCCTGGGTGACCGCCACCGTCCCGGTAAGGAGGGGTGTTCCCTGGCCCGTGGCGGAAAGCGTCTGCGCGGCTTGGGTGAGGCTACTCGTCCCAGCGAGCGGCAGGATGCTGGCGCTGCTCAGCGTCTGCGCCGCCTGCGTGAGACTGCTGGTGGCAAGCAGGGGGAGCACGCCCGTGGCGGAAAGCGTCTGGGCCGCCTGCGTCAGCGTCGTCGTCGCGGTCAGTGGGCGCTGCGTGGGCACAAAGCGCCGCAGCTGACGCAGGCGACGACGACGAACGACAATCCATAGCGCCATAGGGAGACATCCTGGGAGTCAGATGCCAGGCAACCGCAGCGGGGCTCTAGCCGTCTTCTTCTACGAAAGCACTAATTTGTAAAGTCATATCATCATTGAGACTAGTATTCATGCGCAAAATGAGCGCTTCACCGGCGATAGCTTCCGGGCACCACTTGTTCTCCGGGTAAAAGGTTTCCAGCGGCGACAGGCGGTTAATCCACCCGAGATACTCCAGGACCGTCGTCGTGCCAGAACTGGTGGCCACCGTCGGTGAGTTGACCCGCGCGGTAAAGCCTGCCGCCTGGCCGATACCCGGCCGTGGCACCGTCGTCGGCGTCACCGTGGCGGAGCCGGTCCCCGTCCCATCCGTCACCGTCGCCGTCATATGGGTCAGTTGGAGTTCTAAACCCTCTTCAGCGGCATCGCCGACTTCCGTCGTATTGCCAAGCCGAAAGCCTACGAGACGGAGGGGTTTGTTCGTCGCCGGGTTCAGTTGCAGGAGGTCGGTATTGCCCCCCGCCGCGGTGAGCGTAAACGTCGCAGCCACTTTGTAGAGTCGAGGCATCTAGGCGGCCCTCCGAAAGATACGCCAGGGTTGTCGACGCGGGGGTGGGGCTTTGGTGGCGGCCACCGCCACCGCGCCCGCCCATCCCTGCGGCCACGTGAGCCAGTTGAGTTCCTGGGCGTAGCCCTGGCGCGAGGCGTTGTAGAGCCCGCGCGCCTCGCTTGCACTAAGCGCCCGGTTGTAGACGCGCACATCATCCATCGCCCCGACCCAGCGCTGCGTGCCCTGCCCATACTGCCCGAGATTGAGTGGACTGGCTTGCAGTTGATAGGTGACCGTGGGCAGCGTGCCGGAATAGGCCACGGACATCGGCACGCCATTGAGATAGAGTTGCGCCTTCTCGGCATTGGTGGCACCGGCCCCGTTAAAAACCGCGACGAGATGAAACCACACCCCGGCACTGATAAACGAGGTATAGGACGGCAGGTTCAGATACGCGGCGGTCCCATTGGCGATCTCAAAATAGATATTATTATCGTTCCACGTTTCGAGGGCGACCTGCTGCACCCCCGCCGCATATTTACTCACCAGGTAGCCGATCACATTCGTGGTCGTCTGCCGCGCCCAGACCGCCAGACTAAACGCCGGGGCATTATCAAGCGCCGCCACCGGGGAAGCCTGCGCAAAGGTGGCGCCGCCAAAACGCACCTCGGCCCAGCCACCAGGGCGCCGCGTCGCACCCCACCCCACCGTCGCCGTGCTGGGCTGGAGCCCCGTCCCCACCCCGTCCGCACGCCCGACGAGATCATGCCACGTCGAGCCACCCGGCGACAGCGGCAGCACCATCCACCACGCCGCCAGGCCCCGGTTGAGCGGGGCCACGGCGTTGAAGGGAGCGCCGTACTGGAGACTGCGGACACCAAGACTCGCGGGCATAGAGACCTTTACGTGTCAGTAAAATATGAACTCGTATACGTCATCACAGGCGCCGTCTGCGTCGCATTCAAGGCCGCCGTGTTGTTATGCGTCACAAAGACCGTCCAGCGCTTGGGCTCCTTGCCCCAGGCTTGCGCCGTACTCAGGCAGCTAATCGGGTACGTGACCCCGGTGGTCGCCGAGACCGCTGTCGCGCCGAGGAGAGGCTTGATCCCGCCATCGCGCGTGTACGCGCTGGTGAGGTTGATCGTCCCCGCGTTGGTGCCCAGGATCGTATCGGGCCACACCACCGTGGTATCAGGAAAGAGGGCCTGGACGCCGTAAATGCGAATTTCTGAGTCCACGGCGGGCGTGGTGCCCGTCACAATCCGGGCGGTAATCTCGGAGTCGATATTGCGGGCGCTGGTATTATCAATCGCCACCGCGTCGCGGCCCGAAATCCAGGTCGAGGAGGCGGCGAGCGACCCGAGCGTAATCGTAATCGCTGTCGCCGAACTATAGGCCAATTTGAAATTCGTATTTTCCCCGTATTCGACATACCACGGCGCATATCCCATCTTTTGCCAGAACCAGTCCCGGAAGCGCCTGGGCAGTCGCCGGCGGGTGGAGAGAAACTCAAAGTCATGCCCGACGTGCTTGGCATGCCACTCCCACAACTCTCGGCTGAAGCCCTCTGGAGTCTGCGGCCCTGGCTTGTGCCACAGCTTGCACGTATGGCAGTAGCAGTCGAGCCTGATCTGAACGTCTGCCTCATCGGCAAGGCGCTCGGCGCGGTCGTAGTCCCTCATTCCGCCCATGCTTGCTCCACTAGCGAGGGGGTGAGCAGCCCCTCAAAGACCATCGTAGCCGGGGCCGCCGTGGTGCCTGCCCCTTGTGCGGTACTCGCGTAGAGTTTCTCCGTGCGGGTGGCCTGCCGCCGCCCCAGGGCCAGCAAATAGTTGACTTGGACTTGCGAGGCGCCCTGGCCCCCAAAGATCGCCAGCCAGCCATCGCGGGTCTGCTGGAGCGACGGGTTCACCCCGCCCGGTGACCACATGCGCGCCCACGAGTCTCGGTCTTGCACGGTCTGCGCCTTGTAGGTTTGCCAACTCCAACTGGCACCGCCCACGCTCGACTCATACACCTCTTGCTCCTGGATGGCCGTCTTCCACACCCAGAAGTCCGGGGCGGCGGCCAGGTTGTACGCCTCGGCGACCACCACGGCGCTATCGCCGTTGTGCGGCAGCGCCCCGAGCACCGGGTCTGCCGCAATGTCGGCCGCAAGCTTGTCGAGGTTCGCCTCCGTCCACTCCATCGGGCGTTCTCCTAGAGCATCGACACCGTTAGCGCACGCGCCCGACCGGGGCCGGCATCGCCGGGGGGCGCAGGTTCGCATCAAAGGTCGAACGCAGAAAGCGCCAGTAGGGGGCGTCCCCGCTAGGCGCGTTAAAGAGGCGCTGCGCCTGGGTAAACGTGACGTCCCGCGCCTCGCGCACGAGATGGCCCGTATCATCCAGGAGATAGGCACCTCCGGCACCACTGAGCACGCTGCTCGCCAGGAGGGAGCCGTTTTCCCCACCCCAACTGGTGCGCAGACTGGGCGCTGTGAGCCCGGTAATGGTCCACCGTATGGCCGTCCGTACATTGACTTCGAGGGCCGAGGTCACGGTGTCCATCACGAGCGACCAGACCGGGGCCGGCCAGGCGCCATCAATGTCGATACCTTGATCGGTCGTGACGCGCCGCAGCGTGAGGGCACGCAGATAACTCCCGCTCACGTTCACGCCCACGAGGCGGAGATCTTCGAGGACGATATCATTGGTGGCGGTTGGGGTGACCGACACGTCATAGACACTGATAGGATTATCCAGCGGGTTGGCCCGCAGCGGATCATTCACAATGAGGCCCTGTTGCGCGCCCATGCCCAATTGGGACGGGGTCCCGGCTTCGGCAGAGACGTTTTGCAGGCTGCCAGCACTGGCGCGGTGATTGACGCCACCCAGGCAGCGGGTTGCCACGCTGTTCCGGACAAAGTAGAACTGCGCCATGTGGCCGTCCGTTCCTACCGTACAGCGATCGCTCGCCACCCCATCCACATAGGTGTGACTCGTGGCAAACGCGATCGAGACGGTATGCCAGGTCTGGTAGCCCACGATATTGCGGATCACATTGCCACGTCCGTAGGGAAAAATGCCATAGCGCCCACCCTGAATGGTAATGGACTCCAGGAGCGCGCCCACGAGACCGGGTTGGAAAAAATCGTTGCCGCCCCAGCCGCCCGACGGATAGCCGCTGTCCATGGCCGGGGTCGCCTCCCAGACGCTCAGGTTGCGGAGCACCGCCCCAGCGGGCATGAGAAAGCTCGTAATCATTTTGGCATTGGGCGCCGTGGGCCCAGGGGTTTCCCAACGCAGCGTGTCGAGCAGCAGCGTGCCACCGCGGTAGATGTTGACCGGAATGTCGGAGGTCGTTTGCACCGTGACGAGGGTCCCCGCCGCCGGCGTTTGGTGAAAGCTGACCGTGCAGCCACTGGCGCGACAGTAGCCGGTTTCATCCACCAGGCTATAGCCGGGGCCGCCGGTCACCACCACTTCGCTGGATTGCAGGTAGTAGAGCGGATAGACCAGGCTACTCGCCACCCCGTCCATCCGGTAGGTGAGGGCGCGTTTGGGGTGAAACCGGTAATTGGTTTTCCAGTCCTCGGCAAACGTGATGCGCGTGCCCGTGAGCGCCCCCACGCGGGCGTATTCAAACATCGCGTGCGCCCAGCCGGTCCCCGGTGACATATTCATCGCCGTCTGGACTTCGACGATGTCCCCCACCTGGATGCCGGTCGTATTGTTCACGGTGACCCCGTCATCGCTCACCGCGACCGTCGCGGTGAGGGTTTTCGTCGTGATGAGCGGGGCGGCAAAGCCCAGGGCGCCAGTATCACCCGTGCGCTTGAGCGTCGTCCCCGGCGTTCCGGCGAGGACCAGCTTCTCGCCGCTGGCGATATTGCGCGTCACGTCCGTCGTGAGGAGATAGATCCCCGCCGGGAGATGCAGGCATTTGTTCGTGGCGATGGCATCGGCCATGGCGGTCGTGAGTTTGGCCGCAATATCGGCACTCCCGTCCGTGGCCGGGGCATAACTCGCAAATGTAAGCCAGTTGGCATGGCCGGGGCTGTAGACCGCACCACACAAGGAGGTGACCGTGGCGGTAGGCGGGGTCGGCCAACCGGAACCGCTCGTGACGAGCGGCGCAGGCGTCACCCCCACCAGGAGACTCTGAGCACTCGGCGTAAAGCTCCCACTGGGGAAAAAGCGCACCTCATAATTGCCCGGCGTGGCGGGGGAGGTAAAAAACAGGGTGGCACTACTCAGGCAGACGCCTGGCGGGGTGGTCGAGCCATTGAGATACTGCCAGGCGAGGCGCGTCCCCGCCGAGGATGCACTGCCTACGGCAAAGAGCCCCACCCAATCCGTCGTGGTACAGGACGTATTGCCCGCCACCTGGACACTGATCGCGGTCGTCGGGCTGACGACCACGGGCACGGCCAGGCTCACGGTCTGTCCGGCCAGCGGCTGCGCCAGGAGCAGGCCGGGGACGCCCAGGAGCAGGGTGAGGAGCGCCAGGAATACACGTGGCATCGGGTCTCCTAATCGTTGGCCCACCGGGTATAGGTGAGCGTCACGCCGAGCACTTTGACGTCACTCATCGGCGTGAGCGTCGTGGCCGTCGCGTTCACAAAGCCCCGCAGATAGACATGCGCCCCGCCAGCACAGGTACCCGCCAACGTCAGCGCCGCCGTGGTAGCAAACTGCTCGCGCGCCGCCGTGTTGCCAAAGGTGAGGGTCGCCGCCACATTACTGGCACTCGTCGCGGCAGTCCCACTGGTAATGGCAAACGCCTGGACGCTGTCACCCTCCCGCACACACTGCCCGGAAAAGCGCATCTGCACGACTTCGCCGGTGTTGTTGCCGAGGCTGAAGGCCGCCAGTTTCAGGGTCACCGTGCCGCCGTCCCAGCCGGCCGGCAGGACCGTGTGCACCTCCACGCCGTCCGCATCGGCGTCGGTGCAGGTAATGGCCTGGAGTTTGGGGCCGCCGGTCACCAGGACCGCCGCGGCCCCAAGCGTACAGGCGCCGTTGACGTCCATCGCCCGCGCCGGAAGAAAGAGCGATTCGCGGATGCCCGTGCCGTAGGTAACGTCCGTACTGAGGTCAATGGCCGTGCGCCCCACCGTGGCGTGCCAGTCCGTGGCCGAGAGCCGCTCGACTTCGACGTAGCCGCCGCGCGTGAGGGCCTGCTGCGCCGCGGCCAGACCGTTCATGGTATCACTCCCGGCCGGGGTGAGCGTACAGGCGCCCGGACCCGTATCCACTTTGACGAGGCGCCAGTGATGCTGCGTCGCCGTCGCGGCGAGGGGTAAGGTGGCCAGGCGTTCCGTGGCTCCAGCGGTACAGGCGACAATGGGGCCATGGGCTGCGCCCAGCGTGAGATCCCCGCTCATGGGCGTCACGCGCAGGCTCCAGCCCGTCACGGTGGTCGCATCGAGGGTCTGGCCGCTGGAGCCGGCAAAGGCACCCGCATTGTTATACTGCGCCTGGTTGACACTCCCTGCAGGCACGCCCGCCCCGACGTTGCCGCTGCAATTCTGGCACTGCATATTGGTCCCGTCATAACAGACCGCGACCAGCTGGCCCGCGCGAATATCATTATCGGCCAGCGGCGTGGTGATACCCCCCTGGACCTTGACAATCGCTTTGGCGCCCAGACTGTGGAGATTGAGCGTCGCCGCGCCCGTGTTCGCGACATCCGCCACAAAGCGGTAACACGCCTGCGTCTGATACGCGGTGAGGGCATAGCCCAGCGTGCAGGCATAGGCATCCGTGCCGCCGCTCGGTCCTGTGGTGCAGGCGTTCACGTGCCCGAGGACCACCTGATTGCCGATGACGGGCACGGTCTGGGCCAGCACGAGGTGGGGGACCAGGACCACAACACCGATCCAGAGCAGCGATGGCATGAACATTCTCACCAAAGGCACGATAATGATTGGCAATACTTCCTCATAACTACTTGATTTTACTACTCAGGCGTTGCCCATAGTAATTTGGAACGAGTTTATAGTGAACTGCTGCCCGGCATTGAACGAGGTGTTGTCCACGATCATGTCGGACGCGCTGGTGCCGACCGTGCCCTGGATATGGCAGGTAGTGCCGCCTTTAATGCGAAAATAGGCGGCCGTGCCCGTAGCATCGGCACTCGTATCGGTCCAGGCCGGGCCGGTTTTGGCGATGACGCCGCCTGACGCAGCCGCAAGCCAGTCAGCACCCAGGGTGACAATGGCGAGCGCGGTCCCGGTATCGGCGGCGGCACAGTTGGCCGGGACGGTACCCGAGCGAATTTCTAGGGTGGCGGCGCCAGTACCGTTCACGGCCGCTTCAATCGCATTGAGTTCCGCATCGCGGACAGTGCCGCTCAGAAAGAGTGCCATACGGGTTCCTTATGCGAGCGCACGTGCGCATCGAACGTTGAATAAAAGGACGGGCCGCTGAAAGTCGTCCGTCCGTAGCCAGTACGGGCTTTGGAGTGCCTGGAGCCACAGATAAAACGTCCCACTGAGCGAGGCATTCTGCACGCCGTCGAGCACCTCCCAGGCCGCCTGTGCTGCCGCCCGCGCCGCCGGATAGCCGTACGGCGCCCCACGCGTGGCGACTTGCACCACGGGCTGTTCGTAACGCGCCACCGGCACATCATGGCTGCGCATGGGCGGCAACCCCGGTACTTCGATCAAGGCCAGAATGGGCGCCGTGTTCTCGATCGTATCGAGCGGGAAACTCCCCTTAAACAGCGTATTCCCCACGGCACCCACGCCTTGACTCTGGAGGTAGGAGCCTAACTCGTCCAGCAACATATGCTACTCATCCTTCACGCTGCGGTAGACATGCGTTTCCGTCAGCGCCACATCGGGCTGAATGAGCCCGTCCCGCACGTAAAAGGTCAGCGTCACATCCCCGTTCATGCCCTTGCGCAGCAGTTCGCGCCACTGCTCTTCGAGGAGTTGGAGGATGGTGCGCCGCTGCTGAGCATTAAAGGGCCGCTCATAGAGGACGGCTTTGCGGGCGTCGGCGAGGTCGGGCAGCGGATTGCCATAGCCGTCGTGGCGCATAAACTGGGGCATCGCTAGCCTCGTAGTGCCGGGCCAATGATGGCGCCAAAGCGTTCGGCCATACCGCCCGTCGCGGCGAAAAACGGCGCACTGAGGAAATGGCTTTGGCCACCGTTGGGATGGTTGAGCGTTGTATCTTCATGCTGGCGAATGGTATACGGCGCAAGTCCGTGGGCGCCATAGCGGATCACCATCTCTTGGGTCGCGCCTTGCTCAACTGGTCCTTCTGTTAGACCTGTTGATACCATGAGGCCGGTGTCCACTGGGGTCAGAAACCGACTCTCTTCCAGAATCCTATCGGCCTCCGTCATCAAAGCGCGTCCCACGCCATCACGAGCCTGTGCCGAGAGGCGACTTAATGTCCGCGTAAGCACATCCAATCCTGCCACTTCGACCGTAATCATAGGAGTATTCCTCGATACAATCTGCTATACTCCACTATGCGGTATAGCTAGGGAATCGCGACCCGAAACACAAGCACTCACACTTGCTGCTATGCCGTTCCTCTTTGTGAGTCTCGTGCCTAAGTGAGGAGGCAACCTGTGGCCTATTTTATTGATCTGACTGACCAAACGTTTGACCAGTTGACCGTCATAGCTCGCGATACCACTGCCACAACCATCGAGTATTCGTGGTGGTGTCAATGTCAATGCGGCAAGATCGTGTCGGTTCGGTCGTCTATGCTGCGCGCCCATCGCACTCGCAGTTGCGGCTGTTTGCGGCATAAATCGCCGGTCAATTTTCTTGACCTGACAGACAAGACCTTTACCCGTCTGACGGTGATGCATCGTGATACCATGCCCCTGCATCCTGAACGCGGGACATGGTGGATCTGCATATGCATTTGTGGCAACCGTCTTTCGGTCACAACCCGTGACTTGCAAAGCAAATCGGTCAAGAGTTGTGGATGCCTGCGTGCAGAACAGTTGCAACGAGGAAACCTGAAGCATGGGCAGAACAGAAGAACTCGTACCACGCCGGAATACAAAGCCTGGCAGAAAATGAAAGAACGCTGTGACTCGCCAACGTCGAAAGACTATCCGCGCTACGGGGGGCGTGGCATTACGGTCTGTGACGACTGGCGCACAAGTTTTGAAGCATTCTTTGCCCATGTCGGCCCTCGCCCAAGTCCCCATCATACCTTGGATCGGTATCCTGACAACAACGGCCCCTATGCACCGGGGAATGTCCGTTGGGCGACACGCATAGAACAAGCGAGAAATACCCGTAACACGGTCTTTCTGACCCTGCATGGAGAAACGCATTGCCTGAGTGAGTGGAGTACCATTCTGCATATCAAGCATCAAATTCTTATTGACCGCCACACCTATGGATGGTCCGATGAAAAGATACTTACAACACCCGTGCGGCAATCGTTCAGCCACAGTACGAATATTCCTAAATGATACACTCCCAATGGTCCTTAGCTCCTTGCGGCGTCTTCCACAGATCGAGCCGCTCGATCGCTGGGCTCGTGCCGTCTTCGAGCGTCAGTTTATGGCGAATATCCAGCGTCACCGTGCCATCAAAGAACAGCAGCGCCCGGCTGACCCGCTCTTGCCCTTGCGCGTTGGTAAAGACCTGCGTGCGGTACTCCACGCGGCAGGGGGTAGCGACGGCGGGGCCATACGTGGGCGTGCCATAGCCGTCCTGGCCCGTGTAGGGGGCTACGAGGACCGTATCGGTTAAGAAGGCGACTAAGGCCGCGTGCATGGCTTTACGCTCCCTCGTCCTCGCTCTGCGGTTTATAGAGAAGCGGTGACTTCACAGAGCGCGGAAAGCGCGGCCGTGCCCCTTGTTGCTGGCGCTTTCTACTCACGCAGTCAAGAAAAAGGTCATGTTCCGCAAGGAGGCGGTCATCCCCTGCAAGATGGCGATTCTCTCGCGTCCCAAAGCCCGCTGTTGTATAAGCTTCGAGCAAATCTTCCTGGGCGTAGATCTCCTCGCCGCACTGACTTTGACATGCATAGTGGCTACGCATATAGGCTTTAAAAGCTGCCACAAAGACCTTGGGTTTCGTATACGGTCTCAATCCCAGCATACTCAGCCGATTTGCAACAAAGTCGTCGACCGTATTGACCATAACGCTTGGAGACGGGCCAGCCGCGACCGTGGCCATCGCCTCAACGGTATGTTCGATAGCCTCTAGGCGTTCAACGCGGTGAGCCTCTAAGGCTTCGATGCGCTTGAAGCGAGTATCATTGGCACGTTGCTCATCTTCGAGACGCGCACGGGTATTCTGCTCGATGCTGTCGATCTTCCGGTCAAGCTTCTGATAGGCAAACCCAACAATCGCCGCCAGACGGTCTACTTCACCACTGCTCTGGGGCTCTACTTGGTGAGCTTGGTCGCGGAAATAGGCATCGCGCATCATACGCTGCACCTGCCAGGATACTTTGTCGCGCATAGGTTTCACGAGCAGGAGATAGCCGTCTTCTGTAAAGAGAGTTAGGCCATTAGAGTTCGCTTGGACTCTAAGTCCAAGCGAGGCTACTTCAGCAAAATCAAGGGCAAAATAATCTTCACCTTCTCGAAACTCCGCTTTATGCCGCTGGAACGTCTTATGGATGTTGGCAACAGGAACCTGATGGACGAGGGCGATCTGTTCATACGTGACTACCGGAATACCCTGATAGACAAGCTGGTCAATCTCGTGTCCATTAACGAGCATGCTCTGCATACGGCACCTCATGTGCGAAGGATAGGTATGTTGATCATGCCCGCCATCGTACCATACCCCTTGAGTAGTGCGCGAACCTCACTCGGCACGCTCGTCACCGGCGAGGTGCCCGCCACGGGATTCGGGTTATCCTGGTACGTGATCGTCGTCCCGCCAATCTTCGTGGACTTGATGCCCGCCGTCTGACTACCGCCGTTCGGCTGACTCAGCGTCGTATCCCCGAGCAGCGCTAAGGCATAGACGGCAGTCGCCTGTTCCACTGCGACGGGGATGAGGAGCGGATCGAGCGGACGCCCGTAGCGATCCACCTGCCCCGTTTGCGGCCAGGCAAGGGCCTGCGTCAGCGTCGTCGGCGTCCCGTACCAGTGCACGAGGCTGTCGAGCAGGCTGGTCGCCCACATCAGCGCCGGGGCCGCGTCGCCACTCACCAGCGCGGCATTCCACGCCTCGTGATACGGACGCTGCTGGAGGTACAGGGTCGCGTCGGCCACCGTGGTATAAGAATTACTATTCGCGCCACCTGGAGTGGCATCCAGGGCCATGGCTAAGAGCCTCCCACTGCAGGCGGACGCTTCCAACGCACCCGCACACAGAAATGGCCCAACTCCAGACTCCACACGACATAGGGGGCATCTTCCACGTCGAGACAATACCACCAGCGCCAGTCCGACAGCTCAGGGTACCAGCCCCAGGACAGCCAGGGCGTGACGTGATGCACCATGTCAGGCACCTCCTGCTGCCGCAAAGAGGGACGCTTGCTGCGGTTCGACACCGCGAGGGACCACGGGAAAGAGCGGCATCTGTTGATGCGCTTCCTCAATGCGCCGACAAGCCACATCAAAGTAGCGTGGCTCAATTTCAATGCCGATAAACGGGCGCTGGTTTTCTACACAGGCCACACCGGTCGTCCCACTACCCATAAACGGGTCGAAAACGGTGCCAGTCGTTTGCTCGACACACCAGCGCATGAGAGCAATAGGTTTTTGCGCGGGGTGACACTTCACTTTCCCGACCTCCTCGCCCTCGCGCACGAGGCCACTCCAGAGCTGGCGATGTAGGCGCGTCGCTCCACGCAAGTTGGTCCAGGCCAGTTCGCAATCACTAAAATCATTAGAGCCCATCCCGACCCGCTTGTCCCAGATAAGCCAACCCCCACTATCAGGCAATCGTGAGGCATAGTGATTCGCGCCCCAGAGAATAATCTGGGGAAACCGCAAGAATGGCTCAGGCATAAACGGCATAGTATCCCCAACAATAGACCCATGCCATTTGAGAGGACGGTCCGTATAGAAGCTTTCTAAGCGTTTTTCGCCATTAGAGCTATAGACAGACACGCCGCGCTTCTTCGTATAATCAAAGTTCATCCCATAGGGAGGATCGCTGATCAGGGCATGAGCTTGGATATCGGACGCGAAAGCAAACGCATCCCCACAGATCAATCGACACTGCCCGATCGTCACGTCCTCAACCGCCATCGCCTGGCCTATTCACTGCGCCGCGAGGCGGGCTGGGTCGCTGGTGGCGTACTGCTACTGGCCGTCGCCTGGTGGCTGCGCGCCGTACTCCGCGCTGTCGGCGTGGTGGCGGGTGTCGGCGCCATCACGACCACCTGCGCGCCTTCGGGCACGCCTGCCAGCAGCTCCGCTTGCTCATTCGCCTTGGCACGGGCCTCCTCACGCTCCTCCTCGGTCTGAAGCTCAGGATGCGTGGCGCCCTGACCGGTACGGAAGCGGCTCATGGCCGAGGCGCGGGCCTCGGGTTCCACATCCTTGCCGCCAGGCGGGGCGGGCGTATAATCGCCCAGGCGCACGGCTTCGGCGGCATCGACGGTGTGCATGTAGCAGGGAGTTCCGTCCTCTTTGGCATAGACCATGACTGGATTTTGAGGCATGGCATGATCCTCCATTCTATGAACAATATAGAATATTATACAAATGTATATATATCACCGACATCGACGGCAAGGCCAGCATTGTTGGATGGGAGCGTGATATACGATCCCACGACGGCGCCAGGCGTGGTCCCACCGATCACATAGTTGACGCGGACAAATTTGCTATCGTTGTCAAACCACTGCGCCTGACTGCCCTTAATCCCGACCGACAGCTTGCCAGCCGCCACAGCGGGAGGCCATGTGATAGTGGCTACCGTCGTATACGTGCCACCCACGAGGTCGCTGACCTGGAGATTGAACGTATACGTGCCCGTAGCAACGACCGCGGACAGGTAAACCACCCAATCTGCAGACGGAAACTGGCGCGGGTAGAGGAGTACGCCGGTACTGCTACCGTTGGCAGCCAAAGCGGCTCCTGGTGCTAAAAGTTCTAGGGCTTTATCGAATACGGCAGTCGTCACTATGTTTCCTTTCTTTCCACAAGCATTTATGCTATACTCGTGTGGTTAGGTAGCGGCTGATCACCGCTCGTATCCAAGCCTTGTGTTGCCCTATCAGCACGAGGGCCTAACTGCATATCACATCGACCTAATAGGGAGGTTGTCTGATGGTTGAGCCTGTCAACGGTATTCCAGTTATTTGCGCGTGGGAACCCTGTAGCAAGCCCTTCGTAGTATTTCCTTCGAGACTCAAGCAAAGCACCAAAATCTACTGTTCGCGTGCCTGTGGTAATTTGGGGAACGCGGTTGCCGCCGAGTCCAAAAAACGTCGCGTCACGCTGACCTGTGCCTATGAGCCGTGCAGCAAGTCCTTTGAAGCGAAACCGTCTGTTGCAAAACGAGGCATGCGGTATTGCTCGCATGGATGTTCTGAGTTGGCAAGTCGGCATCGCCGGACTGAATACACCAGCTTGATCTGTGCCTACGAACCTTGTAGCAAACCTTTTGAGGTCGCCCCCTCGCGTCTCAAAGAAGCAACCTATTGTTGTCGGCAGTGCCAAACGTTTGCGATAGCGGCCATACGTTGGCCCCAAACGCTCGAAGAACGCTTTTGGAGCAAAGTAGCCATAGCCGGACCAGACGAGTGCTGGTTGTGGACAGCGAGCGTGCATGAGAATGGCTATGGACAATTTCAGGTCCGAGAGAATGGCGTCTTGCTCCATGACGGGGCACATGTCGCCAGTTTCTTTCTTCACCATGGCCGCTGGCCAGCGCCTGAGATGCAGGTGCTGCATACGTGCGACGTCAGGGCCTGTTGTAACCCTGCACACCTCTGGGAAGGAACACAAACTGCTAACATGGTTGATTGCGTTGATAAAGGCCGCAATGTCAATGTTACGCATCCTGAATTGCTGGCCCGAGGGGATCGCAGTGGATTGCGGGTTCATCGTGAACGAGCCCCACGTGGAGAACGCAATGCGAACTGGAAGATAAGTGATGCTGAGTGGGCTGAAGCCCTGGCCTTGTGGGATAGCGGCGCATGGACGCAGACTGCCCTTGCAAAACGCTACGGTGTTAGCCAGCATGCTATATGGAGTCGACTCAAGCATCGCTATGATCCATAGTATATACAAGGATGCATCTAATCATACTACCACAGATGCATCCTTTACCCCCCTCAAGCGCGCCATGCTACGGCCCGAAAAAACCGCGATCGAAGCATACCATTCCACTCTGGTCCTAAAAACCGGCTTAGCTTCTAATTCTCCTAGGTCTCTTACGCTTATGTCTTGATTCTGTATCCCAACGAGCCCGCCGTCGCCCATCTGCACCGCATAGATGCTCGTGCTGGCTGCTGCGCCACCGCCAGGGTTGGCCTCCGTAAACGGCAGGATATCGTTGCCGAGGTTATCCTCACGGGCGACCAGGATCGGAATGCCGTTGTAGGCCATGACACGCTGCCCAAACTGATTGGGGTCCCACGTAATGAAGCCGCCCACCGCCGTATTGCGGGCCGCCTGTGCCAGCCTCAGAGCCATAGTATTGTTCATAATGAGGTAGTTGGGATCATCGACCTTGCTGATCAGCGTATCCAGCTTGAAGAGCGACAGCGCATCCCCGCCCGACGTGGCCCCGGCATCGAGCAGTTGCGAGCTCCCTGGCGGGATACGCCTTTGTAGACCATCAAATTCTCGAGGATCGGCACTACTGTCGCCCTTGATGAAGGCGAGGGTCCAGCGATGCGCGAGGGCCTTCACCTTCAACCCTTCCTGCACGCTGCGCTGGTTCGCCCCCATGGTTTGGGTTATGAACCTATCAACATCCAGGTCTCCCCCAGCAATGACAAGGGATTCTGTGATGGGGTTCAGGACGCCCACCGACTCCGTGAAACCTTCGTTCACCCCGCGAAACCCCACGCCGGGCAAAATATCCTCCCGATTATACTTGAGTGCGTTGCCCGCTATGCCTTCAAAGGGTAACACTCTCAGGATGTCAGAATTCCTCGCGTACATCTCCACGATCGCTGTGCGGGCGACATCGCCGGAATTGAGCTTGGACGCCTCAACAATAGTCAGGGCCATAGGGATGTTTCCTCCACGGATGTTCCCTCGCCCTGCCTCAGCGCCATGCCAGGAGGCTCGTCAGGGGAGGAGTTAGCGGGTTTGCGTCGCCTGCCACTCGCGGAAGCGGGTCAGGCGTTCTGCCGGATTCGTGATGCTGTTCCAATCGATGCCGCCCGCGCCATTGGCGCCATGACTCGCCGGGGCACCGCCTCCGGACGACGGCGGCCACAGATGCGGCGCCTGGCCACTGGCTTTGAGCGTGGTAATCCACTCGCTCGGGTTGAGCGCGTTGACGCCATCTTTGCCGTAAATCGTATCGTCGCCATTTTTGGCGATGACGTTCCCTTTCTCGTCCAGGTCCGTGAACACGGAAAGCCCGCGTTGCACTGCATCATCAACAGCTTTCTCGTAGACACCGTTTTTGGTGACCGCGTCAAGGAGTGCCGTTTTGATGCGGTCCTGGCGCCAGCGGCGATCAAGGTCAGCGCTCGTGGTTTTCAGGTGGTCGTTCTCGCGCTTGAGCGTCGCCAGTTGCCGCTCGTGGTCGTTTTTCATCGACTCGGTACGCCGGGCAATGAGGACCTCGATCCCCTGCTTATCGTAGACATCGGCGTCATCGAGCCCCTTTACGCGATCTTGCATCTTGCGAAACTCATCGGGGTCGACGCCTTCAAACTTCGTTTTGAACTCGACCAGCTGCTTTTCGGTCTCCCGGCGAAGGTTCCGCTCATTGTTGAGCGCACTTTTCAGACCGCTCACATCCTCCGCAGGCGGGTCGAGCACCAGCACCCACTTACCGTCTTTTTCCCCGTAGTGCTCCATGAGGGCACCGGGAATATCCAACTGCGCGTCATAGACTTGCTTGAGCGCCATACGCACCCTCTCGGTGTGTGTGGTTGGCCCGGCATCCCGCCAGGCAGGGATCAGGGGCTCTACATCCCGCAGAGCCAGAGGCACCAAAGAAAACGCGGCATCCAGGAAGCGCGTTCCCGAATGCCGCGTGAGAGACAGAGGCGGATCTCGCCCGAGGGCGAGAGCGAATTATGCGCTAAGGTTGTGGATAACTTGGGGAAAAGTCAAGCATTATTTATGCAGATGAATCGGTCGAGGCCTCCCACGGGACTTCTTTTGGGCGAATCGTGAGATTCTCTTTCCAATAGATTTTTACCCCTGCTACTCGCGCTTGCTGCCATAAGTGCTCGACCCATTCCCAGGGGGGCTGAAAAGCCGGGGTGTTATTAAAATAGCTTTGCGTTTGGCCACCCATCACGAGCCAATCAAAGATGGCCAAGTTCTGAAACGTTAAGCGTTCCCGCATCGGTTCCACCGAGAGCCAACGTACGGTGGCCTCAATCTGTTGAAAAGCTCGCTCAGCCGTCGCAACCCGCGCTTGCCCATCCACCGTACAGCCCACCCACGCATTCACAGGAAAGCCGCCGAGGGCGTCACAAATCTCTAGTAACCGTTGGGGAAACTTGGTCAGAAACAGAAAGTTCCATTCAGGATGGCACCGAACGCGGGCAAAGACCTCAAGAATCCAGGGTTGTGGTACCCACTTTCCAAAGAGATCTGCCATCGAGCAGGTAAAGACATTTTTATCCGCAGGCCGCGTCAGTTCTTTCGGAAAGGGCGTATTTTTCGGGGCATCAAGGCGTGTAGGGTGAAACGTCGGCTCAAACTGCTTCGGATAGGCCTCGATCATACGTGTGTCGTTAGCAATCTCCCGCGCATAACAATAGTCACAGCCATGCCAGCAACCCGTAACCGGATTCCAGGTCCAACTCGCCCAATCGACCATCTCATTAGTCTTATTAAACACGGACTTGGAATCCGGTTTATGCAGAATAAACATCTCTCGCCCATCGGCAGCCTTGATTGTTTCAAGTCCAGCTTTCGGCGTTGTTTCTTGGATCGTAAGCTGCAACATAAGTGCAGGTGTTTCAGGGTTTGGGAGTGGCTTTGACTCAGGCTTCGGCAGGTCCTTCAGCGCATCACGCACGATCTTCTTGGCAGCCTTGGGCGTCTTTGCCGCACGGACAGTATAGACGATATGCTGTGCCGTCTGGGGATTCGCCCTGGCAATACTGGCCAGTTGTTTGACCTCGTGACGTCCCAGCTTAGCATCACGTGCTAAAAGCGCTTGTTTTGCTTCAGGAATAACAGCAGCAATAACATCAACATTTTTCGCATAAGAAGCGTCATTTCGTATAGTTGTTGCTGTAACCTTGTGTTCCTTGGCAAGTTGTACGTCCGTTTTCAAGTGCAAAGTTTTTGCACTTGATTTCCTGTTGCCCCCATGTGGCTGTCCCACTACGCCTCGCTTTTTGCCGCGGAGATAACTCATTTGTTCGGGTGTCAGGTTACGCCGTGCCAGTTGATTCTCTAGCATCCATACTTTCGCCGCGTCCAGATCTGGAAACGACATTTCCCGCGTGGTGTACGGCAACTCATAGCGCTCACAAATTGCCAAACGGTTATGCCCATCAACGAGTGTCTGTGTTTCTTGCCAGACAACTAAGGCCTCCTGGCAGCCTTCCTGCTGCAATTTACGCGTAAGGTCTCTTAGCTCTTCGTCGGTCAAGGGCGGAATAAGGGCTTGGAGTTCTGGATGGATCGTGAGAGGACTCATAGGACAATCTCCCAGGGGACACGTTTGACCGCATCACTCAGCATACGGCTCAGGACAAAGATACGATAGCGAAAGCCATCGGAGGCAGGAATGAGGACAGTCCTGGCCATGTGCCGCGCCCGCAATCGGGCAGCCCACGCCTGGGGTTCGGCCATCCAGGCATAGAGCGCGCGTGCCGCCCGTACCCGTGCAACAAAGGGTATTTCTTGCTGCGTGACCACCGGGCGCATGCCAAGTATGCGCATCAACGAGCCCTCATTAAAGACAATGAGCCAATCGGTGGCCACCTGCGACGCAATCTGCTGCATCGTCTCAATGCCGTGCTCGGAATAGCCACAGGGATCATTCAGTACGAGTGCCCAATCATACCCATGCCCCAGTTGTTCTGGAATATCCGCATGATCCGCCAGAATAACTGCGTGAGGAAACTTCTGCGTGAGTTGCTGCCGCTCCTTCACCTTGCGCTCGCATAGAATGACATCCCCCTGGACGATATCGCTCAGTCGAGTTGCCAAGGTTGCCGTCGGAAACGAGACATCTTCCCGAAAGAAATCAAGCTGGGGAAGCGCAATGCCCTCGCCAGCCCCCGCATGCATATCAATAATGACACACCGAGCTTGAGGATGCGTGACATGATAGGCCGAGGTTTGCGCGCGCCCAGCACGCCAGAGGAGGTGATGCTTTTTATACGAGGCCTCGCTAAACCCAGCCTTGTCGCGCGTGCGAGATCGCATGGGTTGCTTACTCCTTCTGGATATCGGACAAAGGTTGAGCACGCACGGACGCACGTCTCGCAATGCCTTCATCAATCAGGCGCCGGACCAACTCCGCAAACTTGAGCCCCGTGTCCTGCGATAGTTGCTGCAAGGCGGCAATTTCCTGGTCAGTGAGATATACATTGATGCGTTTCATAGCCGGGCAGGGTACTAGATATGGCGACGTGTGACAAGCAGAAAAATGTATAAGCGATCAGATGACGTGCAGGACCGGGGAGGATCTGCTACACTCATGGCTACTCGTGAATGCCTGTGTGGAGACTGGGGCGGGCCGGAACCCGCCCTGGTTCCCTGCCTCGTCCCGCCTAGCCAGCCTCCGGTGGACACGCCGAGGGTGGCTGCTTCTCCAAGCCAATCAAGCGATTATCGGCTTTGTCTATTGATCGGATAAGTTCATCGAGCTTGCGTTGTAATGCCTGCTCATGTTTCATTTGTGAATTTTGTATTAATACAACCAGGACCCACGTCGTCCACGTCAAAAGACTTGTTGGGACTAAATGCCATAGCTCGCCCCAGTGCAAGAATGGCCCGGCCACCAGCCAGAGCCCGAACGCCAACAGGGACCCCAGAAACATCCAGGCCGATCCGGCGACGAGACTCGCCTTCGTGGCGAGACGATAAAACCAGTCCGCCTGCACGCGGCCTCCTTTCGGCTAGCGCTGCACGCTTGTATCGTCAAGAAAGGCCTCCTCCACCCGCGCCACCTCTGCTCGCCGTGCCGCAAACGTCACGCGCAGGTCACATTGCGAGAGATGGCCGTGCGCAAAATGCCAGGCGAGGGAGCCATTCTTCTGGAGCTCCAGAGCACACGCCAACATGCGCAGGTGCTCTTCCGTCACCCCATGCAGTTCGAGCCGTTCCCAGACGTGCGCATCAAGCATCCGGTAACTCCTGGCGGGGGTTAAGACAGGCCCACCCGGCAAACTGGCCAGGCTGTCCCACCGCATGACGATAGGTAGCGATCCAACAGGTCTCCACCACCCAAATCCGCCCGTACAGCGCCGGCGTCCTGGGCAGGTGCGCCCGGACAAAGGCTTCCGTCGCCGCACTAATGGGGCGCACGAGTCGGCCGTCGAGTATCAGAGATTCTGTCATATCGCGCTTCCCGCTCACGCCGGCAGGCCGCATACGTGGGCGCGGCCTCAAAGCCATAATCCGTCGCATAGATGCGTAACTTCTCCAACACTTTGCCCCCGCCCTCGCGGTGCTGCTCATACCGTGCAGGGTTCGCCGCATAACAGACCTGCGCGATGACCTGCCGCAACTGGGACGTATTGGTCTGCCAGCGCGCCGCGACACCCGCTAACCGCTCGCCCAGTAAGACTTCCTGCGTCATCTGGTGATAGTCCTGCATGGTCAAATCATGATGACACAGGCACTGACAGTGCGCACAAGCACAACAGGAGGTCATGTGGGCGCCTCCAGACTCTCCTCGGGCAGCGTAAAGGTATAGGTCAGCCGGTAACTCCCCGGTGTTTCGGCATCGAGGCGCCAACGCAGACTCTGCGCCTGCTGCGGGAGCGCACCATGCGCATGCAGGAGGGCCTCAATGGCCACCATCGTCCGCCCGGCCATGAGCCTCGCAGGGAGCCACACCTCGCCCGTGAGCGTCAAGGTTCCGGGCATGCATCCTCCTGCGCCGTGCGGCGGCGATGCTCCGCGCTGAGAAACGCCTCAACCCGCTCCAAGACCGTCGGCGGGTCTGGCGGTGCGTCGGGCGACGCGTAGAACCCCGGCTCCGGCTCATAGTCGAGTTCGTCGTCAGGCTGTTGCTGCCAATGCGTGTACCTGGCATCACGCGTGGTCATCACGGCTCTTTCGCGGTCTGCCCGTAAGGACCTTGCGCGGGATCATAGGTTCGGGGGACCCGCTCCAGCCAGACGTAGCAGGTGGCACAGTAGACGAAATCAATATCCTGGGGATGAAAACTGATGCCATTGCACAGCAGACACAGCAGCGCCGGTTCCCCCTGGAGGGTGAGGAAGCGGTACGCGTCGGTGATCACGCGCCTAACTCCTCTAATAACATGGGCGGGCGCCTCGGCGGCACGGTCACCATCGCCATCCCCCGCAAACTTTTCTCGCGGGCATAATACGCTCGCAGCATGTCGAGGGGGAGGAGGGGGACTTCGCTGACTGCCTGGGTGCAGCAGACGTGATGGAGCGTCTGCCGCACAATCTGCTGCACGCGCGTAACGGACAGTCCATAGTCCTGGGCTACCCGGCGACAGGTCTCGCCCTGTAAGACGCGCGTCGTCATGATCTCATTGCGTGCGAGGAGCGTGGACGCATTCATGCTCCTAATTCCTCTAAGGTCAGCGGGTTGCCCGTGGAGCGAGGGCTTAAGCAGAGGCATCGTCCGGTTCCTCCTCGGTACAATCTTCAATGGCTCCGAGATCAAAACCCCCGGCATCCTCGACGGAGGCATTCCAGATTTGCAGCATATCGTAACCTGACGGGGTGATATAGACCGCATAGCGGGCACAGAGCGCCTCCAGGTCGGCCAGAAACTGACGACAGCGCGGGCGAAAATCCGCAGGCGTGGTCATCCACCTAACTCCTCGAGCGTCAACGGCTTGCCCGTGAGACTGTCGATCAGCGCACGTGGAGCAAGCGTGCCTGCCCGCCACATGCGTGCCCGTGTTGGCCCTAAGACCGCATCCTGAAACGCCGTGTCCCGTCGACTAAGCCATGTACTCACGCTCTCCTGCGGCACACGTCCGCCTCCAGGAACCACTGGTATCATGGTACTTCTACAACCATAGTGGTATGGTGGTCCATTCAGATACGGTACGCTATGATTGACAGGCTCGTGCTCTGGTACGGTATAGCGCAAGCCATGACGCCCTAAGCATATAGTGCTAGTTCTACTATCAAGCACCGCACTATGTTCAATCAGTACTGTGCCAGCATTGCTATCTGCCACCTTGACGCGCGCCTCACTGACGGCATTGGTCGTCTGCGTGCGCAAGAGCCGCGCCGCGTCTTCCTTGGCCTTGGCCATAATCCCGTCCTGAAAGCCGTTGGCCGCCGTCCCCTGCACCCGTGCGACGAGCGTCGGAAGCGGCTCCTCCAAGCTGACCCCCACCATCAGCGAATCGCCCACGCGGGTGACCACCCCGGCCGCCGCACGGCCCCACCAGTCGTCCCCCGTGGTACTCAGGTCGGTCGGCGTCGCCGGGCTGGGAATGAGCGTCTGCCGCACCGCACGGCGCAAGGCCGCTTCGCTGGGCATGTCGTCGATCGTCCGGCTCTCGGTCTCGGTATTGACGATACGCCGAGTGACGCTAGCCTCTTGCTCGGCCAGGGCGATGAGAAACGCGTCCACGTCACGAGCGATCTGCGCGTACCGCGTGGTCACGAGCGGGTCCACCTCATCGCGCATCAGGAATTGCACGGCCCGCCGCCGCGCCACGAGAAAGCTAAACTGTGCCGGATCGGCCTCGCGGAGGGCATGCAACAGATCCTGCTCCAGCAAGAGTAGGGCTGCCCAGGCCTCCTGGCGCTGGCGGGTCTCGGCCCGGCCCACCTGGAGCAAGCGGGCGGTGAAGGCATCGGCGATCTGGGCATTCAAAGACTCGGCCATAGATTGCAATCCCTTCCAGGGTAGTGACACCTTTACCGCCCGCCCTGGCTACAGGCTCGGCCATAGGACCTCATCGAGCACTTCGAAACACTCGACCTGCCCATCGGTGTGCAGCTTATAGCGGGCCACCACGATCGACTGCCCGGTCTCGTCCAGGGCCTTGGCCTCCACCATGACATCCTCGGCAGGCGCGTACTCCGCCATCACGCGGGCAATCGTTTCTTCGAAGACGCGGCGCTGTTGGGCACGGTCATGCGGCATCGCTTCCCTCTCAGTCTTTCACACGCGGAGCGGTAGCAGCCTCGCGCGCAGAGGATCGGCGCGAGGCAACCGTACCACCACTAGACCGTCAGCCGCAACCGACTCGTCTCCGGCAGGGCTTCGTCATGCCGCTCCCATTCGCCGCCACCCACCGGGATTTGGATCTCGCCACTAAATCCGGCTGGCTGGACAATCGACGAGGCCCACTTAAACAACTCTTTCTCGATGGCCGCTTGGAGCCGCTGGAGCACCTGGAGATATTCCAGCTCCGCATCGCCCGCCTTGGCATCGAGATGGCCAAGTGCTTGGCGCATGGCCTGCTCCAGGTCGGGCGTCGCCTCGTGGCTCTCGGGATCGGCCAGGATATGCTGGAGCGTCACCACGAGCTGGCGCAGCTTGTCGACGTAGCCCTGCGCCATGTCCGCGTCGTGGTCGAGCGCCTCGATCATCGCATCAATTAAGGCTTCCATCGTTGGATCGTACGGTTCCACTACGGCTCTCCTAGCTGTTGAAGTTCTTCGGTGACACACGTCTGGACGTCCACCAGGAGTTGGCGATAGGACTGGGGCGCATCTGCCCTGGGGCGAAACGTGATGAGCAGCCGCTGCAACGCATAGGCGCGGTCTTCCTGGGCCATGCGGAGGCGTATTTCTTCTTGGAGGGTCTCAAAGTTCGTCGTTGCCATCGGGATCCTCCTCTCGTAATTGCTCAAGCCACGATGCCCCTCCGGGCTCTCCGCCATTGCGCGGCGGCGGCGGCCACACGAGCGTATACCACCCGCAGGTACAGGTCAGCGCGGGCCATTGCGTCTTGCACGTCGTCGTCTGGAAGAGCAGCCCGCCCGTCTCGGTAAGCTGCGGATGCAGAAAGACCGCAGCGCCCCCGACGTCAATGCGCCGCTCCTGGGGTCCGATACTGGTCAAGGCCATCGTCTTATTTCCTCTTGCGTAACCCACGCCGAGCAAGGCGTTTGCGCCCGGACGCTGAGGCCCGCTTGGCGATATACGTCGCCAGGGCAAACGCGGAGCCTTTGCGCAGGCCGCGACGCTTGAGTTGTTCGGCAACTTTTCCCCGTGCGGCACGGGCCTTGGTCCCCGTCTTAAAGGATACCTTCTTCTTGGCCATAGACACCTCCTAGGCCACCTGCCGCGTCGCCCCATTGCGCCCCGGTGGCACAGACCCTGGCCCTGGGGGCAGCATCACGAGCGGTCGTTGGGCTTGCTCGTCTTCAATCAAGGCCTGCTCTTCCTCGACGGGTACCAGGGGGCGCGCAATCTCACCCTTTTGGAGATTATGATAAAATGTCTCATAACTAATCGTGCCATTCAACAGCGCAGCCATCAACGCGGTTAAAAGCTGCGGCTGCATGGTATTCGAGATGAGATCTTTGTTGAGGCTTACATGGACCATGGGGTCATCGACGTCCTCACTGAACCCAGACCACCAGTTATGGACCTGCAAGGCCCACGTTAACCCCTGACTGACGCTACTCACGAGACTTTGTACGGGACTATCGCTCCCCGCCATGCGCCACTGCACGCCCGTGGCGGTTTCCTGCGTTTCAGGCGGGCCTTCGAGGAGCCGCGCGCCCATCGCCGCCATCATCTGCAAGTCGGCCTTGAGGGCGTTCTCGTGCGGCTGGAGGCCCTGGCCGTGAAACTCGACGATCCCCACCTTGGCTTGATTATCGGGGAGGAAGAGGGCCGAGCTGGCGCCTACGTAAAGCTCCGGAGGCGCTTCCATGTTGGCGGCAATGTAGAACTGCGGCATGGCGGTCAGGTGGAGCGCATGCTCATAGTCGGCACTGTGGCGCCAGTTAAGGAAATTGCGCTGGACGAGGCCCTCCAGCAGGGACTTCTCGGGCGTCGGTTCGAGCGAGAACGGCGCCATAAAGCAGAACGGGAGAAAGTCGAGCGGTTGCCCCTGGCGCGTCGGCATCCACATGCGCTGGAGCGTCGCCGCCTGGGCGTTGGTCCGCTGACCAATTGGATCTTCCAGCCACAGGCTCACCTCGTACAGGCCTACCTCATTCAAGCGCAACACGCGGTACTGAATCTGGTCTTTGACCACAAAGAAGTCGGGGGTGCCCCACACGCCTTGAGGCACCTGCACACATTCCCGCAGCACCACGAGCGAGAGGATCGTATCGCCGCCGCGCTGCATGGTCCGCCAGTTAATAATCTCTTCGGCCTGATACGCCACCCAGTACGGCCGACTCTGCGGCGGCGGGGGGAGCAGCTGGCCGTCGGGCGTGACGTCACCCGTAGGGAAGTCCACCAGGATCCCGAAGCGCCCCATGAGCAAGGTTTCGCGCACCGCCTGCTCACAGAACATGCGCAGCGAAATGCCGGTCTGCGTGATGTCGGCCAGTTGCGGCTCTAAGGCAGCAGGCCCTACGAGTTGCGGCTCGTGGCGGAATACCGAGCCGGTAATCCCGTGCACGGCATGTTCCGTAGCAGCTGTCCAGGCTGGTCTATCCCTGTACGCTATATAAGCCTCATCACGGCGCATGCCCGCAGGGCGAGGGAGGTGACGGGTGCCATCGAGGACACTGCGCCCGGCTCGCTGGGACAGTCCCCAGGGCCGGGCAGACTTCACGGCCGCCTCGCCCAGGTACGCCGCACGAAGGTCCTGGTAGAGGGGCAGCATGGCCGCATAGGCCGGGTGAGGCAGAGTGACGCTCATATGTGCATCTCCATGGCGAAACTCCTGCGTGGAGGGGAACAAAATGTGCAACACAGAGCGTCGGCCAGATCTGGAGACTGCCCTAACCGCTTGCGCATGCTGTCCTTGTCTTCTACGACGAGACAGCCCTGGCTATCAATGCGGTAGCCCACGCTCGCCAACTCCCCCGCCAGATCCTCACAGGCGTTGCGGTCCGGTGCCTGAAAGACGGGCTGGGCGTCACGTAACCACTGCGCGCATTCGAGCCAGAGATGATCACGCAGCAAGCGCGGTCGGGCCTCGTGGGGATGAAAGACGGACGGCGGTTTCTCGGCCACATTGACGGGCACAAGAGTAGCCGCAATGCCGCCGTGCCGCTTCAGTTCGGCCAGGCGATCATACACACCCGCACCCAGGCCAATCACGTCCACGTCAATTTCATCCACCTGCCAGGGACCGAGCAGCGTCATGAGCTGCCCAACGGTATCCATTGTATCCTGTTTGGACATAATTTTAATATGCAGTACTGTACTGCCCTGGCGCAGGACAAAGGTCGTACGATCCGCCCCCATGCGAGCCACGTCCACGCCGAGGCGTCGCGGGCCATCGCCCTGCCGGGGATCGCGCTGCGTACACGGCTCGGTGAGCTCCAGGGAGATCAACACGTCGTCGGCCTGGCGCGGGAATTCGCCATCCGCACGCACACGCACCACGTTCGACCCTTCGCCCCACTTTTGCACAAGGCGTGGCCGATAGGACGCATCAACGAGCGGAGAATCCTGCGAACGAAAGTGCAGCGTGGTATAGCTGCCCCGGTCCTTATGATGCGAGGCATAGAACGTGCCATTGGTACGGGTGGGATTGCCCAGCATGAGGACACGGGCCTCGGGCGTCGAGAGCGCCCCTTCTGCTGCCTCAAAGACTTCTTCGGGCATGCCGCTGGCTTCATCAAGGACGAAGAGCAGATGCGTCGCATGAAAGCCCTGGAGAGCCTCGGGATTTTCCTTGCGGGCCGTGCGCGCAAACGCGCCCCATTCTTTCGCGCTGGGGTCTACGAGACTATCCGTGAGGAGTTTAAAAAGCCGCGAGAGCCAGAAGCGCGGCGGGTCGCCACGGGCGGCGCTGAGGGCATCCGCATGGCGGCGCCACTTACTGAGTTCGCCCCACAAAATGTCGCGGAGCTGGTGCGAGGAGGGAGCCGAACAGGGGACTTTGGCATAGTCGTGGGTTTCGAGCATCCAACTCACCGCCCAGGCCGCACTCGAACTTTTGCCAATGCCGTGCCCAGAGCGCACCGAAACTTTCGCGCCGGGAGGGAGGATGGCCTCCAGAATCTGGGACTGCTGCAGCGTGGGCTCCATACCAAAGCGTTGGCGGACATAGAGGACGGGGTTCTCGCGCCAGCGGTCGCGCAGTTCGAGATACTGCTCAAAGGCCGACGCAGGCTCCACGAAATCAGTGAGGAGTGTCGCCATTGGGAGCCTTTCGCGCTTGAGCCAGGAGGCTGGCCAGCCCGTCACTCAGTTCGACATCAAGGCGTTGCTTCGCGGGAGCCAGCTCGGGGTCGATGCGTTCGAGGACTTGGAGCGCCAACAGCCCATTGCCCTCTTTAATGGTCCGCAGGAGTGCCGCACGGGAGGCGTGTTCGAGGTCGACAAGCCAGCGCTTGCGGGCTTCAGCAAGCGCCAAGGCCCAGTGGTCTTTACGCGATTCCCAGGTGGCAATCGTGCGTAAGGACCGCCCCACTGCACGCGCTGCATCGAGTTGAGTGGCGCCCATCATCCGAAGATACGCGGCAAGAATACATTTTTCCCAATACGGTAAAGGCGGCGGGGTGGCACGCTGCGCATATGCAGTTTTTGGAGGAGGCCGGTGGGCAAACGCCATGGCACTACACCGGAGCCGGGACCGGCAGCGGGCTCGTGGGCGCCGACGTGGCGTCTTGCGGCAGCACCGTCACCGCCAGCCAGGGACCGACGTCCTGCGTCGGCACGGCCGTCTTCAGGGTGGCACCCAGGCGTGCCTCATAGGCATCGCTCGACATCGTGGCGGCGTGCATCGTATCGCCCACAAAGCCGGGCGGGAGCTCAAACGTGAGCGGCACGGTACAGGCGGCACAGCGCAGGCGCACGAGGACCTGATAGCGCTGGCCCTGGGGCACCATCCCAGCAGGCCGGGCCTGCACCTGGGCTTCAATGTTGGTGTGCGGACACGGGGGCTTTTCCGCCATCGACCGCCTCCTCGGGGAATAGACGCACGAAGGTCAAGACTCTTCTCTCTAGGAGAGAGAGTAGGGATGGGGTGAGATGGGCGTGCTCGACGTGCGCGAGCCAGGGGGGCGGTTGAGGCCCTCCCGCCACTGTGGCGCCCAAGCCAAATGCAAGACCAACGGTCAAAGCAACTACCACAGAACAGAATCAAATACGCGCTGTAAGTGTCCTGGAAACGGCGGTGGGATGTCAAGCGAAAAAGGCGGAGGGCAGAGCAGAAGAGAGCTCTTATGGTCCAGACTTAGTCATGCTCGTCAGGCTTTCCAAGCTGATCAAGGCTCACATCAAGCGCACGAGCAATGCGTTGCACGATAGAAAAACGCGGATCGACTTTGCCCAACTCTATCTGGCTCAAATAGGTTTGGCTGAGCTTGGTTGCCGCTTGTAAGTCCTGTTGTTTCCAGCCTTTGTCGGCACGTGCCTTTTTGATTTCCCGGCCAAGGTTCCGCATATTCACCTCCTTGAGAGATAAAATAGTATCCTATAAGAAAAAAAATGTCAATCAGTGCATATTTACCCTTGCCAAGAATAAGAATGTTCTTTACTATTATAAACAGATGAAGCGAGTGACAAACGAAGAGTTAAGTACCTCATGAGTGCCGGCACTTTAGAAACCGGGGAGGGAAAGACAGCGGCAGGGCACGAAGCGGTACACTCCCCGCGACGCCGACTGAAAAGAAATGCCCCGTAGACGGTAGCATAGAGCGCGAAGAGGTCTACGACAGACAACCGGTGTAATGAGCCTGCGCATCCCGCGTAGCTGTTCACAGGCAGCATAAACCTCAGATGACACCAAGGAGACACACCATGATTCACGTCGACACGCGCCAGTACGAAGTTTCCCACGGCCACACGCCCCGGCAACCCCGCGGTGCACCGACGGCCTTATGGGCTATCCAGATCGATGACGATCCGACCCCGCGCTATCTCCGCATGCCCTTGCGGGACGCGATCGCCCAAGCCAAAGCCTGGGCGACGACCTCCATTACCATTCTCCCCTAACCGCACCACCAAGGAGACCCGACCATGACCATTACCCAGTTTGACACCGACCTCCGCGCCCTGGCTGAGAAGGCCACGACCCGGTACCCTGGCGAGCACGCCCGCATTGAGCGGGGGCTCCTCCTTGCGCTGAACGGCCACGTGGAGCTGCTGCCCGATGGCACGGCGACGGTGAGGAGCGGCAAGGATGCCGAGGTGGTCTACCAGGTCCGCCATGGGCACTGTGACTGCCAGGACTTTGCCCGCGCCCCAGACGGAAAATGCAAACACCGCTGGAGTGCAGCCTTAGTCAAAAAGGCATTACCACGCCGCACACGGATTGCCTATCACGCAACCTACAAGGGTGCCCATGGGCAAGCCATCCGGGATCAGTACGGACAAGTCTGGTTCCACGGCGACGACGACACCATGACCCGGCTCTATGATGGCGATAGACCGCATCTTCAACTCCACGGAAGGGTCGACGTCGCGGCAGAAGCAGCCGTAGCCGATCTGGCAAACGCCACCTTGCAGGCCATCGCGCTGGGGCAACGTGCCCCCGGCGGGCTCGCCTGCTAAGCACCACCCACGGGCTGCCGCCACGCAGCCCCTCATCCCAAGGAGACGAACGATGAACCCGCTTGATCTGTTGGTCCTTGCCGCCCTGGCGCTTGGCTACTTTTTCCCCCTGGTCGTGGCCGCGGGCCGGGACCATCCCCAGACCCTGGCGATTGGCATCCTCACCCTGTTGCTCGGCTGGACGGGCCTCGGCTGGATCGGCGCCCTGGTGTGGGCGTGCACGGCCATCCAGCCCGTACACCACGCTTGACAAGGAGAGACTTCCTATGCCCCTCACCCTGCACGTCCTCACAACTACCGCTGCGCCCGATGGCAGCCGGTTGTGCCTCCTCCAGGACCAGGGCCTGTACCGGGTGGCGCATGTCGCATCGGACGGCCTCGTGACGCGTCTGCCTCTGCCGCCCACGGCAGACCTGGCCGAGGCGTATACACACCTGATTGCCGCCATTCGCGCCCGCGCGAGGCGGTCCTCATGCACCGCATCGCAGGAGGCCCCGCTGTGACCGAGGGACAACGCGTCATTTTTACGTTCGTGATGGTGGTCACCGCCTGTGGATTCTGGGCGAGCGCACTCATGGATTTTCAGCATAGACACTATGGCATGGGCGGGGTAGCCCTGGCAGGCGGCGCCGCGCTGTTAGCGATTCTCTGCTGCGGGCGCTTCCTGTAAGGGGCGAGCCTGCGCTACGCACGTTACCACGCAGGAGAAACGACGATGGACAACACGAGTTGCACCACGCAGGAAAGGGAGCAGATGGAAACCCAGACCGCCTACAAGGCAGGAGACGAGATTGAAGTATATGACACCGCACGCAAGCGTTGGTATAAGGCGAGGGCGCTCTGGCTGATCCAATATGCGACCCAGGACACCTTAGAGGCCTGGGACTGCGAATTGCGCAACGGCAACCGAGGCAGCTTTGACAGCGCGCACATAAGGACAACAGACTGACGCCCGTGTTTGGGCTTGTCTCCCAGAACCCCGCGGGCTAGGATGTCCCCGTGCCTAGCCCGCCCCGAGCATTCCCCTTACTGTGAGAGAGAAAGGTTGCGACGTGACATGGATCAATTGCACCCCCTTAGAACTCTCCATCTATTTGCAGGCGCTGGCGGAAGCCTCCTTACCGACCTCATTCTCGGACACAGACCCGTCTGTGCCGTCGAGATCGACCCCTACTGCCAGCGCGTCCTCATCCAGCGACAGACAGACGGTCTCCTCCCCTGGTTTCCCGTCTGGGATGACGTTACCACCTTTGACGGGAAACCCTGGCGGGGACGTGTCGATGTCGTCAGTGGGGGGTTCCCCTGCCAGGACATCTCCACCGCCGGGAAGCGAGCCGGCATTACGGGCGCACGCTCAGGTTTATGGACAGAGTTCGCCCGTCTTATTGGGGAGATACGACCCCGCTACGTCTTTATTGAGAACGTTCCAGGGCTTGTTGTTCGAGGCCTCGACCGCGTGCTTAGTGACCTTGCCGCGCTGGGGATGGATGCACGCTGGTGCTGTCTGGGGGCTGATGACGTCGGAGCGCCCCATCTCCGCAAACGGCTCTGGATACTGGCTACCGACCCCAGCCGCGATCAGCTACGGAACGAATCAGGGCGGAGCGGCGGGGAGAGTCGGCAAGATCCGTCCGTCCCTAGAGACGATGGCGCGGCAGGAGCTGTGGCCGACGCCCAATGTCCCGAACGGGGGCCGCACCACCTGGCATGCCGAGCAGGAGGGAAACAGCTTTTACCACAAGGGCAAGAAGGTGCAATTGGTGCTGGAGCAGGCGGTACGGCTGGCGACCCAGACCTCCCGCGACTGGCGCTCCGTCAAGGCCAGCCCCGCGACCCACGACCGGAACAGTCGCCCCTTGAGCGAGCAGATAGGCGGGCAGTTAAATCCGACGTGGGTAGAATGGCTGATGAATTGGCCCCTGGGATGGACAGTTGGTGGACCACTGAACCTGCAGACGTACCGCGTGTGGCGTCAGGTGTCGCCGACCGTGTGTCCCGTCTGCGTGCGTTAGGCAATGGATGGTGTCCACAAACCGCCGTCTTGGCGTGGCACATCTTGAACAGCACGGTGGAGAAACAAGGAGAGCCCCATGCGTCAGCGTGATCGCTGGACGGAAGCCGACGCCATTGACCACGCACAGCGTCACGGGTTAGCCCTCGACCCCGCGCTGACCGTGCGCCCGCCGGCAAGCGGCATGGACCCCAGGAGCTCTGAGGCGGCGCTGGAAAGCCGCGTGCAGGTGGTTGCGGCGGCGACGGGGTGGCTCCGCTACCACACACAGGGGAAGGGCAGTCGCCGCAGTGCCCCAGGCTTCCCGGATGACGTGCTGGTGCATCCAGACGGCGGGCCGCTCTATCTGTGGGAATATAAAAGTGCGGCGGGCCAGGTAAGCCCCGCACAACGGCGCTGGCTCGACGCCCTCGCCCAGGTGACCCATATCGAGACAGGCGTCTATCGCCCTGAGGACTGGGCCACGATCCAGGCCCTCCTCACCAGGAGACAGGCATGACCGACGATTGCTGGCTGTGTAGCACGCCTCCGGGCACGATGACGCGCCAGCTGCACGAGACCTGTTGTACGTGTGGCTTTGCCGTGGCGGTCCACGGCTACGGCCATCCCCATGCACTAGCCGTGGTGGGCTGTACGGCCTTCCTGGCCGCCCTGCCACTGACGCCAACGCCACAACCCACCACGGACGCGCAACCGGCGCTGTTCTGAGGGGCGACATGAAAAATACCATCCAGGAGAACAAAGGGATGGGCGAAGGACCAACGGTCGATGAGTGGCGAGGGGCGTACGCTGGCTCCTGGCAACAGCTCATTGTGCCGGAAGCCTTCGCCCATCCCTGAGTGCTTGCCAAATTTTCCCGTAGCTTGATTCAACGCATCTACCAGCACTGCATCGCTGAGGGATGGCTGGCGCCAGGAGATACCTGCGTTGACCCCTTCGGAGGCGTCGGACTTGGCGGCATGGATGCAGCACTCGCAGGGATACATTGGATCGGCATAGAACTAGAGAGCCGCTTTTGTGCAATTGCCCACGGCTTTGACTGTGGCGGCAGTAGTGCGAAACATGAGGCGTGTAGTCAGCAGAACGACCACGACCCGCACCACGTCACCGGCAACCTGGAGTTGTGGAACAGGCGATACTCGCACCTGCCGCAGTGGGTGGCGCCGACGCTGCTCCAAGGCGATTCGCGCGTGCTCGCAACCGTGCTGCGGGAGCAGGTTAGCGCTTGCGTAAGTAGCCCACCATGGGCAGCAAGCCTCAGCGGTGGCGAAGGTGTCGCCGACAAGCACGACTGGTTTACCGAGAGACCAAAGACACACACCAATCACCATGGCGGGAAAGCTGGTCAGAGCATGAATACGGACTACGGCACCTCGCCCGGTCAGCTCGGCGCTCTCCCCCCCGGCTCGCTCGATGCGTGCCTCAGTAGTCCGCCCTACGCCGCATTGCCGGTAAATGATAATCAGCGATTCTCCAGGACGGCGCATGATGCCCAGGCGATGAATGGACCAACACCCTACGGCACCTCCCCGGCGCAACTGGGCAACCTGCCGGCGGGGACGGTGGAGGCGGTCGTGTCGAGCCCGCCATGGGAAGATCAACTTGTTAACCATGATACGCCTGCCAACTATGAGGCGCTCAAAGCCAAGATAGTGCAGGATGGTAAAGGACATGGCGGCTTGATGGGAGTCGGACGCAACTACGGCGACGAATCCCCCGGCCAGCTTGGCACCGAGCACGGCACGACGTTTTGGGAGGCCAGTAAGCAGATACTTGAACAGGTTGTAGCCCTATTAAAGCCAAATGGGGTTGCCGTATTCGTGGTGAAAGCCTATTGCCGCGACGGGGCCATCGTAGACTTCCCCGGCCAGTGGCGCACCCTGTGCGAATCCCTTGGCCTGGTCACCCTGCACGAGCACCACGCGCTCCTGGTCGAGGACCACGGCACGCAGGGCGGGCTGTTTGGCACGGACACCACGCATCGCACCGAGCACAAGAGCTTCTTCCGGCGCCTGCACGAGAAGAAGCGCCCCGATCTGGCGATCGACTATGAGGTGGTCCTGTGTATGCAGAAGCCACTCGACACAGCGCCAGGCAGCGTTGATGTGTGTTGCTCGTCACCGCCGTATGCGGCCAGTGACCAGAATTATGCGGCGGGCTGGTCCCGCATCGACCTCGACAAGAGCGTGCACCAGCGGCACACCAGACAGATGGAGGCAAACTACGGCCAGAGCGAGGGCCAACTCGGGGCGATGCCCCCCGGCAGCCTGGACCTGTGCCTCAGCTCGCCGCCGTATGCGGATAGGGTGCACGATGGGAACGGGATTGACTGGAGCAAGGCGACGGATGGCGGGAAATCCCTGACGCCAGGCCGGGCAATGCATCCCTACGGCCACACCGAGGGGCAACTGGGCGCGATGCCCGCTGGGACGCTCTCATGCGTGGTGAGCTCGCCCCCCTACGTGCACAGCGTCCACGACGGGAATGGCATCGACCAGACGAAGCTCACGGGCAACCGCCCTGGCCGTCACACCCAGGCGAAGGCCGAAGGCTATGGCGTCACGCCCGGCAACCTTGGCAACCTCCCCGAGGGCCACACGCCCTAGCAAGGAGCCTCCGCTGCGTCGCACCACCACCGCCCGGCGCCGCGCCTATCGGCAACTGCTGCGCGATCCGCGCTGGCAGCAGACGCGCCTGCGCATCTTCGCCCGCGATTCCTGGACGTGCCAAGCGTGTGGGGCGACGACGAAAGAGCTCCAGGTGCACCACAAGTGGTACGTGGCAGGGGTCCTGCCCTGGGACGTGCCACCCCAGGCCCTCGTGACGCTCTGTGTGGACTGCCACGCCACGCAGAAGAAGCGGCGCTGACCGACTACCGTCCCGCTTGCTGCCAGGGCCAAGCATCGGTCGGCACGCCCAGGCAGAACAGCAGGCGTTTGTGGGGATAGAGCCGGGCCGTTGTCGCCTCCGCCAGGGTTTGCATGGCCGGGTCGTGGACCACGATCGTGTCACCGTCCAGGGCGCCGTCGAGGGCGTCGGCCAGCGCCGTAGGCCAGTCCCCCGAGGGCAGGAGATGGACCAGGCTATGCGCCTCCAGGCGCGGATAGTCAGGCATCGGAACCCCTACAAGAGAAAGGATGGTTGATGAGTCCCATGCAGCACCAGGCGCTTCCCGGCGCGCATCGCCGCCACCTCTGGTTGCCTTGGCAGACGACCACGCTCACGCTCATGATGCCCGCAGGCGAAAGCTACGCCTTCCAGACGTGGCGCGATCCGGTGCGACGGCTCGTGTCGGATCACGTCATGTGTACCGGGGCACCAGAGCCCTCGTGGATCCACAAACAGGTACAGGCGGAGCCGCTGCTCCCGCTGTCGCGCTAACACGAAACGTGGCTAGAGAGCCCCGTCGCTGTCGCCGGGCGCGACGAGTTGGGGGAACAAGACGCGCTCGGGCATGACCTTGTCCCGCTTCGCTTTCTCCCGCAAGGCAATTTCCATCACGGCCGAATGACTTAAACAGTGCAGCTCGCTTAAGAGTTCCAGGAGTTCCTTGGCACTGGCCGAGAGCCGCACCGTCGTGGTGACTCTCTTGAGCATATTTTCTCCTTGCTAACGGACTTCATTGTGCATTAACATTGCTATAAGTATGACACAAAATAGTCTGCCATGCTAGGATGTTTGTGTTTTGCGGCGCTCCTCGGTGAGCAAGCGCCGGATCATAGGAGAGAGCCGCTCGGGCTGATGCTTGGCCCACTCCAGTAACTCGGCGGGCAGGTGGATATGGGTATCGACCATACCGGCCTGCTTCACCGGCCCGCGCTTTTTGTGCACACGCTCAGAAGGAGGTCTATCCGTGGGATATACATTAGCCAATTATTTACCCTCTCGCAAGCTAGGGGTGGGAGCCACACACGCCGCCAAGAGGAGACACCTATGACCCTTCCCTCGTTGGCTGGCTGTGAGGATGCCTACAGTCTTGCGGAAGCCGTGGCGCAGCTCTGTCCCAACCCGAGCCCGGAGAAAGATGGCTGGCGGGCCAAGTGCCCGGCTCATCAAGGCAAGACCGACACGTCGCTCTCGATTACGCCGACGGACGACCGCATTTTACTGAAGTGCTTTGGCGGCTGTGAGTCCGTGGAGATTGTACGCGCCCTTGGTCTCACAATGGCGGACTTATTTGTGGCCACCCCCCGGCCTCTGCGTGAGAAACGGCGGATTGTCAAAATCTATGATTATGTCGATATGCATGGGCATGTCCTGCATCAGACCGTCCGCTATGAACCCAAATTTTTTCTTCAGCGACGCCCAGACGCTGCTCACCATGGCGAGTATCTCTGGAATCTCGACGGCATCGAGACCGTGCTGTATCACCTGCCAGAAATCCTCGAAGCCGTGGCGCTCGATAAAATCATCTATGTAGTCGAGGGCGAGAAGGACGCTGACACCCTGCAGGCCAGGGGCCTCAACGCCACCTGCAACCCGATGGGCGCGAAGAAGTGGCGCAAGAACTACAGCGAGACGTTACGGGGAGCACAGGTCGTCCTCTTGCCAGATTTTGACGTGCCAGGCATGGCGCATGCCGCATTCGTCGCTGAGGCCCTGAAAGACATCGCCGCGTCCACGAAAATTATTGCGGACTTCCATACCAACATTCCAGGCAGTGACATCACGGATTGGTTTGCCAGCGGGGGCACGCTCGAAGAGTTCGAGGCGATTACCGCCTCGGCTCCCTGCTACATATCCGGCCAGGCAGGCGCCCCGGCCGTGGTCGCTGGCGATGCGCCACGCCCCCCGCCCCTCCCAGCACGAGCAGCCTGTAAGGCCCCGCACCTGTCTACGTGGCTGGGTGCGTACGTCGCGCACAGTACCTACTGGGCACCACGCGCCGCACCAGGATTCCATATCGCGGTGGGCTTGTGGGTGCTTTCGACCATTGCGGCCCGGCGCATTGTCCTGCACATGGGGAGTACCGATCTCTTTCCCACGCTCTTTCTGGCACTCGTATCTGAGAGTACCCACTGGACGAAGACGACCGCTGCAGCTATTGGTGTCCGCTTGGTGCGGCGGGCTGGGTGCGGCCATTTGCTCAGTCCCGACCGTACCACGCCGCAGTTTCTCCTCAAACTCATGGCGGGCGTTGTCCCGCAAGAGTACGCCAAAAAGGACCTGGATGAACAAGAAGAGATGCGCAAGGCCTACGGGTTTAGTGCGCAGCGTGGATGGTTTTACGAAGAATGGGGAGGCATGCTACACCAGATGCGCCGCATTGATAGCCCCCAGGCAGAACTCAACAAGCTGTTGATTGTCCTCGAAGGCGGCGCCCCCACCTTTGAAACCGGCACGATTGCGCGCGGCCTGGAGCGTATCAACAACCCGTATCTCGCCTTGCTGGGCAATGCCACGCCGCATGATCTGCTGCCCTTCATGGGCGAGGGGGATGCGTGGTGGCATGATGGCTTTTGGCCTCGCTTTGTCTGTGTGACCCCTCCGGCTGGAGTCCAGCCTGTGCGGACACCACGCCCCCGCGAAGCCTACACATTGCCTGGCGATTTAGTGCTGCCATTGTCTGCCTGGCATGCCAGACTGGGCAGTCCCACGGTCTCCATCGAGGAAATCAAAGAGGAGAGCGGCAAGCGCACCGGCGAATGGAAAGGCTCTATCAGCAACTTTCCCCAGCATACCATGCTCCTTGATACCGCGACCTACGACGCCTATGAGACGTATAACGATGCGCTCATGGACGTGACGCAAGCCGGGGACGTGCCGCCCGACTTGTCGCCCTGGTACAGTCGCGCCCATGAGAAGGCGCTCCGGGTGGCAATGCTGCTGGCCTCCATCGAGGGCCACGACACCATCACCCTGCCCTACTGGCAAGAGGCGCAGTGTTTAGTCGAAGACTGGCGCACGAACCTGCATGAGTTGGTCGGGACCCTCGCAAGCGATGGGCCACCGACGCGCCAGACAAGACGCAGGCTCAAACTTGAAAGACGGGTCGAACATCTCCTGGGCGTGCATGGGACGATGAGCGCCCGCGAACTCCAGAAACATCTGTCTGGAGTGACGAGCGATGAACTCCAGAGCATCTTGAGGAGCATGGCGGATATTGGCAGCCTTACGACTGCCAAAGACGGCAAGCGTATTTTGTACCTCATTTTTCAGGAAGGGGAGAAGGAATTTACTTGACGAAGTGCCGATGATGCCGATGTGCCGAAGTGCCGAACGAAGTGTAAATCATCGGCACTTGTGTAAAAGTGTGTGAGGCGCCGACATCCCCCCACAAACATCGGCACATCGGCACTTGGGGGGTTTTTAGTGGTTTTGTCTAGTAACGACGCGGAAATAAAGTGCCGATGCTCACCATCGGCACTTCGTCAAAAACATCGGCACTTCGTCAAGCAAAAAACCGTATTTTTTCGGCTCTTGTGCGTGACAAATCAGGCTTTTTACTTTAAAGGGGAACACTATGCCGTCACCACTTGAAGACACCTTTCGCCGCTTTCTTACGGCGATGGTGTTGCGTGGGACGCCACGCATGCCCTTCCCCGTGTGGGACACCCTTGAAGACCACCTGAGCCGCACGGATGCGACCGGCGCCACGCTGTGTTTCTCCGGCCCCCTGCGCGAGCGGGTGCTTGATATGACACTGGCGTGGCTGGCGTCCACAAGGCCACCACCAGGCGACCAACTCACCCTGTTTTGAGGAGACACCGATGACCACCGAAGCGACCCCCTGCCCCACCTGGCTCACACCGGCGCAACGCGCCGTCTATATCGCCTGTGCCCACATCTGCAACCACACCATGGCGGACGCGACGACCGACGAGTGCCGGGCCGTGAGTGACGATGCGCAGGTGGAAGAGACCTACGAGCGGCTCAGCCAATGCGCCTTCAGCGGGGATGTCCACGGCACCCAGGCAGCCGCCCAAGCCTATAATGCTGCGCTCCGTGCAGCCCTGAAGCGCGTAAGGGAGACCCCCCGTGGATAGAGTCTACAAAGAACTCAGGAAAGGCGAGGTCCCCGACGTCCCCAACACTGCCGTGCGCGACTGCGTGCTGCGGCTGTGCCTCGTAGGTATGGCGCTCGACCCTACGAGCGCGCTCACGCCCGACCAGCGCGCCTGGGTCAAAGCGCTCCAGCAGCGCACCACGCCGTTTACTGAGGGCGAACGCACCCGGCTCAAGGCGCCCATCCTCACCTGGGTCGGGGCACGGATGCCGCGATGCCTGGAGGTCGTCAACAAACAGTTTGAGCATCCTTGACACGATGTAGCCACAAGACATATACTATAGCCATGGAACGATCAAAGAAATACCCGACGCATTTCCGACTCTCTGCGTACACGCTGGGCATCTTGGACACCTATGCCCAGCGGCGTGGATTGACCCGCACCGCCATGCTGGAAGAGGCGGTGCATCTCTTTGCCCGCATGGAACAACAGCAGGGGCACTGGATCGAGCCCTCCCCCTACACCTCTCAAGGAGACGACGCCGATGGCCGACACCGCCGTGAGTAAACGCCCCGCCCTGGCCGCCCCGCTGGTGCAGACCATGCAGGGCCTCATGCCCCATGTTCCGTCGCTGCTCCCGCGCGACATCAGCCCGGAGCAGTTCCGTGCCGCCCTCTACCTGGAATTGTCCTCCCGCCCCGCCCTCGGCGAGTGCACCACCGAGAGCCTGCGCAACGCGGTCATTAAGTGCGCCACATATGGGATGCTGCCAGGCCGGGACGCCCACTTGCTGCCGTTTGGCTCCCGGCGCAAAGGCGGCCAGAAGGAAGCGACGTATGTCGCCAACTATTTTGGCATCATCCTGGCCCTTGAGCGGAGTGGCAAGGTGCGCCGCGCCTTCGCGCATCCGGTATACGAGGGCGACCAGTGGGAGTTCGATTTATTTGGGGACCGCCCGATCCACCGGCCGGCGGTGACGCTCGGCAAAGAGGCCGGCCGCGAACTCTTTTACTACGGGGCGATCATGTTTAAGTCGGGCGACTGCGCGTTTGAAGTCGTGACGCTGGAGGATCTCGATGCGATTCGCCGGCGCAGCCCCGCCCACGAGGGCGGTCCATGGGTGACAGACCGCGTCATGATGTGTCGCAAGAGTGCGCTCAAACGGGTGGCGAAGTACGTCCACCTCACGCCAGAGTTCCGGGACATGCTCGCCGACGAGGAGGAGCGCGAGCGCCAGGACATTCCCATAGAGCGCCAGCGGGAGAACATCGTCTCGCTCTATGGCGAGGGCGTCGACCCGACCGCCTACGTTCCGGCAGCCACCCCCAAGCCCTTAGAACCCACCAACCCGCTCATGGGCCGTATCGAAGAGGTACTGATCGCCAACGGTCTCGATTATGAGGCCCGCGCGGACTGGTGGGAGCGGACCGCGGCCAGCTATCCCGACCTGGAGGAACCGACCACCCTGGCGATGCTCTATGAGGACCTGCAAAAGAAAAAAGGGACGGTGCACGACAATGCCCAGGAAGGCCCCCAGCAGCCCGCAGGAGCGACGAAGAGCCCGCAGGAGGGCCAAGGGGACGTGGCACGCGAGGAGCGCCGTCCTGAGTTCGAGAAGCAGCCCGACGAGGACATCGACTTCTTTTCTGAGTAGCCCACACGCAGGAGGAGAGGAGGCACCGATGCCACGCCGTATCCAAGTAAAGCGTACGAAGGGCTGGCGCATGCCAGCGGGGGCGGTCTACGTCGGCCGGCCGACCCGCTGGGGCAATCCCTACCGCGTCCAGGACTATGGCCGCGCGGAGGCCGTCCGGTTGCACGAGGCAAGCCTGACGAATCTCGCACCCGCCCTCCAGGCGGCGCACGTTGCGGGGCTCAAAGGCCGCGACCTGGCGTGTTGGTGTCGTGAGGGGGACCTCTGCCATGCGGATACCTTGCTGTGCCTGGCGAATTCCTGAGCCGTACGACACACGCGCGCTTGATGGACATACTAAATGTGAGGATTTTAGTAGGACATTAGTACGAGAATACTCGACACAACCCTCTCTACAACCCAAACGGTCGAGGAACCCTCTGCCGCAACCACTTGGGAAGGAGACCGCCCATGTATCCCCATGACGACAGCGTGCGGTACGTGCGGGGGGAGCAGCACCCCCAGGCCACCATCACCAATGCCATCGCGCAGGACATTCTGCGCCTCTGGCAGGCCCGCCAGAAGGAGTGGGGCATTCAAACCGCGCTTGCCCGGCAGTTCCAGGTGTCCCCCCGTATCGTCCACGCTATTATTCACGGCAAAGCGTGGCGCTCAGTCACCCACGCTTTGCCGTGCGGAGAGAAAAGGTGACATTCTCCTGTCCCGCCCTACACCCCGAGCCGCACGCCCATAACCTGGCCGACGCCCGCTACGCCACCCCGAGCCGGGACGGCTGGTGGATCTATCTGTGCTGTGGCAACTGTGGCACGTGCTACCGCGAGGCCGTCAGCGTCTGGGAGACCGAGCTCCGCCGCCGCGAGCAGCACGGCGGCGACGACGATGGCGGCGTGCGGCACGATGGCTATTATCGGCAACCCATCTGAGCGGACACCACCACGCAAGAAGCGTATGATAGGTGGCACGTAGCAGACCATGCTGGTCCGCTTCTTTCTTCTCTTCTCACTGTGGAGGTCTCCTATGCGTTCCCTACTCTCCCTGCTCTTCATTCTCATCGTGGTTCCCCCGGCTATGGCCCGCGTCTTTCCCTGCACGGCCGGGGATGCCGAGTGCATCAAAACGGCGATCGCCCGCAGTAACCTGCAACCTGCACGCGACGACGTGATCGAGCTCGACGCCTCAACCTTTACCTTCACGCGGCAGGATAATGGGGATGACGTCAACGGCTTCACCGCCACGCCCATTATCCTCGGCAACCTCACCATCCGGGGCGCCGGTGTCTCCCAGACCACCCTGGCGCGGGATGACGCCCTCGATACGCCACTCTTTCGCCTCCTGCATATTGGCCCCTCGGGGCGGGTGACGCTCGAAGGCCTGACCATCCGTGGCGGCGCCGTCTCGCCGGTCTTCTTCAACAGAGGCGGCGCGGTCTTTAACCAGGGTGATCTCCTCGTACAAGATGTGGAAACCGTCGAGAATGAAGCCTGGATCGGGGGCGGGATTCACAATGGCTTTGGGGGCACGCTGCGGCTCCTGCGCTGTGCCATTACCGGCAACACGGCCGACTTCGTCTCCGGGGGGGTCGCCATCCTGGGGCCGACCTTCATTGACGGGTGCCTCATTGCCGACAACCTCGCCGAGTCGGGCGGGGGCATAGGCTTCGATCCCGCGGCGGGCCGGGTCATCATCCGCAACTCCATCATTGCTGGCAATATCGCCTTTCTCAACCACGGCGGCGGCGCCGATGGCGTGGGCGAACTCGACGTCCGTAACACGGTGTTCTTGGATAATGGCGCAGGCGTGCGCGGCGGGGCGCTCAACCTCCAGGGGGGGCAGGTGACGCTGCGCGATGTCGCCATGGTTGGGAACGAGGCGGTCAACTTTGGCGGCGGCATCTTTGTGGAAGCCGGCACGGTCGAGGTACGGCGCTCCACCATTACCCACAACCGCTTGATCCTCCAGGGCACGGGCGGGGGCATCAACAACTTCGCAGGCACGGTCATCCTGCGCAACTCGGTCCTGGCGGACAATGCCGCCCCCATTGGCCCCGATTGTTTTGGCACGATCCAGGTCCAAGGACGCACACTGGTGGGCGATCCCACCGGCTGCACCGTGCAGCCGCAGTAGTCCCGTACTTGCCTCCGATGGCGCCGCCATCGGCCTTAGCGGCGTCAGGGATTCCCTGCGGCAAGCGTGGTGGTGGTCCGGGGCGGAAGCCGGGGCGCAGGTCCTCCCCCTGGGGACTCGGGTGTCCCCGGCCGCGGTGGCGCCCCTGGCTCCGTCGTGGTCCCGCTCCCCGTGTCCGCAATCCCGTCGTTGCCATTCCCGGTAATGGTGTTACCCCAGATGTGCGTGTTGACCGCGCGCCCCACCTGGATACTATAGGTCAGGTTGTTGCTAATCGTATTGTCATGCACCTGGCACTCGACGCAATCATAATCCACCTGCACCCCGGCAAAGTTGCCATCAATGAGATTGTTATAGGCCTGGTTGTTGGTGCCGTGGGAGAGGATAACCCCACCGGAATGCTGGTCGTTATGGCGCAAGCCATTGCCCGTAATCCGGTTGTTGCGGATCACATTCTCACTCACATTGGTTGCCCCGGTATTATAGAGATGGACGGCATAGCCGCCGTTGTTGTAGAAGTCATTATTTTCAAAGAGGGTGTCATGCCCGGCCCAATACGTGCCGTAGTAATAGGCATCGTGAATCTTATTACTCACAAACTCGTGGAAGCCGCCGCCGCCCGCAATGCCGTGATTGGGACTGTAGGCAATGTCGGACCCATCGACACGGATGTGATGCGTATCGCCGGCCAGAAACACCGAGGGGAGGGTCAGGTTGGTAAAGCGCATCCACGCAAACCCGCCGCCGTCACCCAGATTAATCCGGCCAATCTGCGCCGTTTCCCCTGGATACCCGGCAATCGTGGTGGCCGTCGCCCAGCTCCCCCCACCGTTGGGAATGCCGCCCACGGTCGGATTGATCTCTTCGCCATAATTGCCCCCACGCAAGTAGAGGGTATCGCCCGAGGCCAGGGACTGGAGGCCGCGGGCCACCGTGCGAAAGGGTTGCCCCTCACTTCCGGCGTTGCCATCGCTGCCTGACGGACTCACGTAATACGTGGCACCCCAGGCGGTTGCTCCCCACAATAGCAGGCCAAGCCAGAGCCCGGCGCCTCCGCGTCTCCTCATGACGTGTCTCCCTCTAACAGGTGTGCTCATATCCCCATCCCCTGACCCTGCTCTGGCTCATGCAGTCGCACGCGCAGCGTGCCCTGCGCACGGGTATCTTCCAGCTGCGCCACGAGGACCCGTGCGAGCCGCTGCACCTGTCCACCCCGCTCTCGCCTGGGCTCCTGCGTACGGGATGGCGGCTGCTGCAGCAGCGTCCGGTAACGCACCGGCACGCGATCTGGTCTGCCATGGCGCTTCAGCAAAATGTGCGCGAGCTTCTGCGCGTGCGGCATGTCCCGCGTAATGCCCAAGAACGCTTTGCGTTGCTCCCAATACTGCCGGGCATTGTTCTGTTCGCGGGGAGGTTGGGTAGCGCGGGCCTGGCGGATCGCTAATACGTCCTGGACCCGTTCAGTTTTGATTCCCTTCTCTCGATATTTCTGGCTTTCACTCGGCAACAGTTTGGGTTCCGGTGTGCGGTCGATACCACGCGCTTGGAGCGAGTCAGGATGCACCCTGGCACCCTGCCCATGCAGCTCCAGATGCAGGTTCACGATGTCGGAAATCATGAGGCGATGAGCCTTCACCGCCCCCAAGGCGCGAAACGTCTCGTCTTTCTGCGCGCCCCCGCGCTCAGGATGCGTGCGGTTATGGCGTTTAAAGTGCGTCTCGACCGTGCGGACGTGTTCGTCATTGCGCCGGGCAGACAGGAGTAGATGGATGTGGGGCTGTGGCCGTGACCCACTGAGCGTCCGGGGCTCATGAAAGGCATAGGTGCACGGCAGGGCCGTGCCGACTATCGTATCTAGGAGGTCCTCGACCAACGCTTCGTTCTGGGCGCGGCTCAGTTCGTAGGGCAGGAGAATCTTCCACTCCTCAAATGCATTATACTGTCGGTGTTCGCCCCCACCTTCATAGCGCTCGGCAGCCGCAAAGTAGGCATGGGCAGACGCGGCCCAGGTCGGCAGGTTGCGGGTGCCTTCCTTGACCAAATCTTCCCGGCCTTCGGTAAGGTACCGGAGTTCACGGGTGGTCTGATCCAGCGGCATGATCGTGTGCCCCGTGATGTATTCGATCCGCGCTGCCGCCTTGTCTGCGCTGCCACTCTTATACACCGTCCGCGTAAATCCCAGATGCGCCATATCCCTGCCTTGGGGTGTAAACTTTCGCTGCCGCTTGGCCCCTTCCTCGTCGCTTCCCTACGGTCAGACTCCTCAGAAGTCTCTAGGACAGGGCCAGGGATTTTTCCCCCTCGACGGTGCAGAATGGGGAGAGAAACCCGGAAAGCGCTGTTAGGCAGATCGCAAATGATATTTGCGATCTGCGAGGAAACACTTCAGCCATGCCCCGACGCGGGCTCAAGATAGCGTGTGAGTTCCAAAACCGGGGTACACAGCTTCATCACCAGCTCATCCACGGTCTCCAGATCTGTTTCAAACCACTCGCCGTGGCGGCGCACCTCCGCAAGATGCCGATGGACTTCCGCCTCGATCAGTTCGGCGTCATAGCAATAATATGTTCGGAGCACCCGCAATGGGGCAGGGCACCCTGTCTGCAATTCTTTGACACGGAGGCGCATATTGGCCGTCCAGCCAATTTTGAGCAAAGGTGATTCTTCTGTTTGGAGGATATAGACAATGCCTGAGCCGCTCGCCTTGATGGGATGAAGGGAGAGGTCTTGGTTCTGATAAGGAATATCCCAGGCATCAGAGAGATCAGTCACACGATCGCTCAATCCCTGGAAGTCGCCCTGTGTGAGGACCCCAAGGCCCGCTTCCAGCACGGCGAGAGCCTGAGTCACGTCGCGCAAACTCGCCAGCGCCCGGAAAATGAGGATGAGATCAGCAGTGGGCCAATCGCGCAAGCCTGCCTGGGAAGCCAGGGAGCCGACTTGGAAACGCCATTTATTTTCGTGGTGACGGGCCTGCTCCCGCACGACGGCTTCTGCCTGGCGTGTTTTCGTACGCTGCTCCATCCGTCGCGCTTTAAATTCACGCTCCAGTTCTACGATCCTGGCTCTCTCCTTGCGTAGTTTCTCGGCAGCACGTTCTACTCTGGTCATCGGATCATCTCCTGAGTGGGGTCGATTTGGGTGTCGTTGCATGCGTAGGCTTCGGGACCTCCCGCGGTTCCCCGTCCTGCCACATAGCCGGAAGCTTGAGCGGTTGTAGTAAGATGACGTTACCGAGCTGGCCCGCCTCCACGGTAATGGTGGGTTTCGTACTCAGGAGTGGTCCCGTAATGCGGGTTCCCGCCTGTGCCCCAATACCTGCGACACTCGACGCGATGTGCCCCACGCCGGCAGCTTCGTTCGCAGCGACGGTAATCGAAGTCGTTCCACCCTTGAGGACGCCCTGAATGAGGACGGCCGCTAACAATCTGCCATAGTGTTGGTTTACATCACCTCCCATCCCGGACACACCATCCTGATCCGTAATGGGCGCCTGGCCCAGGTCCACGCTACGGCCATCGGGAAAGGCCAGTTTGAGCGTCACAGTGTCGAGGCGTTCATTGCCGTAGAGGAGCTTGCTACTCTGCGTATCGCCGAGGATGGTCGAACCCTGGGGAATGAGGAGATGGCGCCCCGTCGCCGTGTCATAGACGTTCGTGGTGACGCGCCCGGTAAGTTTCCCTTCGACATCAGAGATAATCTTGGTCTCAAGAACAAACGGCACCTTGGTAGCACCAGGGGCGAGCGTGTACAGGGGAGTCGTCTCTGGCGGGGGCGAGGGCTCCACCTTGTTGGTAATGAGGAGTGCGGGCGATGGCGGCTTCGGGGGCTCCTTCCTGGGGGCCTGCCGAGGAGGAGCCTGGAGCGGACCGCGATTGGCGGGCAGGGGATGCTGGAGGGTTTCGAGCGCGTGCAAGATGTTCTTCGATTGACGCTCCAGCGCGTCCAGCCGTGGCCCGACTGTATCGGGCGCTGGCGCGGGGACGGTGGGGAGTGCCTGGACGGTCAGGTCGCGGACGATGGGGTCTTTGTCCTGCGTCGGATAGATGCTCTGGCTCTTCCAGGTACGCACCGGCTTTTCCGCGGGCGCGGCGGTCGTGGCCGACGTCCGGCGCAGGTACAAGATCCCGCCCACCACGACCAGGGCAAGCACCACGATGGCGACGAAGGCAAGCATGAGGCGCCCAAAGGAGCGTCCGGTGACGGGGGGTGAGGCCATGGGATTGGTATAGACGGCGCCTCTCATGGTCGCCTCCCTACTAAGTGCTGCGCCGCCGCGGGCCAGCGGGGGCACTCGGCATCGTCGGGGCACTGGATGGTGCGTAACCGTGCGCGTGTCACCGTCACGACTTCCGCCTGCTCGCCAATCCCTACCCGGAGCTCCAAACGGCCCGCGAGTTCGTCGAGGATGACGACGTTCAAATACTGCCGGGCATTGATGAGTTGTGGCCCCTGAGGCCCGACCTTGCGGACCAGGGGAACCGTTTCAAAGAGCGTCACCTCGGGATACACGATGTACATTTTTTTGCCGTCGTCATACACGCGTGGCACCCAGGACGGGGGCGGCTGGTGCACGGACTCGACGGTGTAGCCGACGTGGTAGCGCGTGGGGCTCTCTGGGGCCGGCAAGAGTGGCGCCTGGGCGGGGGCAGGCTTGGGCGGATCGCCCTCCTCTTTCCACCGCAGCACGCGGATTGGCGACTTGGCGACACTCTCCAGGGTAATGTAATACGTCTGCTTCGTGGTCGTGACGATGATGCCATTGCGTAACCCCACCTCACTCGCGGTGACGAACACATGATGGCGCGTCGTGGCCGCGCCACTCCCTTCTTTGCCCTGGAGCACCTGCCACTTGCGGACCTTGCCCTCCTCCTGGGGCGTCCGGTCCCCATCGGTGAGCGTATGGACTTCCTCGCCGGGGCCAAAGACAATATCGAGTGGAAAGCCGAGGCTGACAGGTGCCAGATACGTGCCACCACGCGTGTAGGCATAGACTTTCTCGGCGAGAGTTGGGGGCGCCTCTTTGGCTGGGGGCACCTCAGCAGCGGCGGAGACCGGTGCCGGGCTTACCACTTCAGGAACAGACCACGTCGAGAGGTCCTCGGGCGGCGGAGGCACCAGGGGTGGCGGCGGGGGTTCGGCACATCCCGCTAGCAGGCACAGCACAAGCACACCAAGGACACGCATACCAGCACTCTCCTTACGTCGCATTTTCCGCCGTGTCAAACGACGAAACACAAATCCCGAGACGGTTATCTTCGGCATCCGCCAGTGTCTTTAAGGCCAGGCGGCCCACGGTAAAGGTGGTGGTAAATTGTGCGGATTTGCCTTTGGCATCTGTGCCTGTGGTCACTTGTTCCCAGAGCACTTGATAACTCTTGGGTGTTGGAGTTTTCGTGATGCTCGTGATGTTGACCTGCACCCGCGTGGTCACCTTTTTGCCCGGCTTCTGCTTCGTTTTGAGCCCCGCCAGAAAGGGGCGCGCACTGGGGCAGGTGTGGAGTTCCACCCAGCGCCAATCATGCAACTCCGCCTTGGCCACGTCGTCGCCGCGCCAGTACACCCGCCGCAGCCATTCGGCCAGCATGTCCATGTACGGGGCATCAGGCGGGGTATAGTCGAGCAACTTCTGTGGAACCCCAATCTGCACGAGACGGCCTTCGTCCATCTGCACCACCTGGACGAAGGCCTGCACGTCGCGCCGCTCATAGACGAGCCAGGCGACGATGAGGAGCGCCCCACAGAGGAGCCCCCCCAGCCAGAGGGCAAAGCGATGCCAGAGCCAGGCGTGCTGTTCGGCCGAGGCATCGCGGGCATCGAGGTCGGCTTTCGTCTGCTTGATGACCGCCTCGATCATGGCGGGAAACGCTTCGAGCTCTGGCGGCAAGGTTGGCAGGCCATGGCCGTTGCTGCTGCCGATGGTGGGGGCCACGTCTGTCGCCGTGCGTGTCGCCATTCTCGTCTCCTTACGCGCCCACGCGCCGTAGCATGGCCGAGGTGCCCCGAGCCACCCCGGTCGACATCTGGACAAAGCGGGTGGTCGTCATGGCCGCCGAGGCAATCGTCGAGCCTGTGAGCCCCAGCGAAGCCCCTCCAGCCAGCCGCGCCGCCTTGGCGGGGAGCACCCAGGCCAGGACCGCAAAAATGAGGCTCCCGATCACGGGGGTGGCGGTCTGGATATAGGTCATCACATCGAAGACCCCTCCCGTCGCGGGTGGAGGGAGGCGGAGTTGCTCAAAGAGGGGGATGGACAAGCCAAGCATCGTACAACTCACGAGCGCCCGAATGAGGGCCCCGGTAATCCACCCCAGGCTAAACTCGGCAAAATGGGTGGTGGTGCGCCAGATGCCCCAGCCAATGAGGACCTGGCCGCACATGAGGGCCAGGTAAAACTCCACGAGCATAAAGAGGTGATGGACCGCAATGGCCGCAAAGGCGAGGGTAATCGCTAGGACCTGCAACCATTCGCTGGGCGCAAAGGCCAGGCTCAAGCCCTGCCAGATTTTTTGATACCAGGTGGCTTGCTCAGCGAGGGGAAAGGCGACGCGCAACCCGATGTCCAGAATAAAGCCGGGGTTGCGGAGTTGCTCACTACTGAGCCCATTGCCGCCCCCGAGCATGCCCCAGGTGGCAAACGTGTCAAAGGCCGCCTGTCCCATGTCCCAGAGGTGCACCAGCACCCACATATAAAAGCCCGTGGTCACCGCCAGAAAGAGCAGATGCCCGAGGGCGTCGCCCAACTGGCTGCCGCCGCTCAGCATGACGGGCCACCATTCCCGGTAGAGTTGGATCAGGGCGGCGACGCTGAGAATAGGAATGGCGTACTGTGCCAGCGCACGCGCACCTGCTTCGAGCGCGCTGAGATAAGCGCCCGCCAGGAGATTGATCAGGGCTTCCATGCGTTACTCCCAACGGGGCCAATCGGCCAGGCGTTGATCGCCAATGCGACTCATGCTCTCTCGCACCATATCCGCGGTGGCGCGGTCGACCACGTCCGCCCGTTGCCAGGCCGCCGTTTGTGCGGCCAGTACCGCCAACGTCTTATTCTGGACTTGCTGCACTTCCGCGAGCCGTTGTTGCCCCGACAGGTTGCCCAAGAGTTGCTCGACATCGGCAAACAAGGCTTTCATGTGATCGCCCGTGCGAATAAGGGTGCGAATGAGAGTCTGGCTCCGAAACGCGAAGGTCATGGCTTGCTGCTTCATCTTCTTGAGTTCCGCCAGACGGGCATCGAGCTCCGCGCGTGTGCGTGGCGCTTGCTCCAGGTCCAGGAGGACGGCAATCTGGTGCTCCAGGCTCTGCACGTCGGCTTGAATGGCCTCGGCCTCCTGGAGGATGTTACACATGAGTTCGATGTCCTCGACGATACCTCCGGCAGCGGTCAGAGACTTCACCGGGGTTAGATCTAGGATCTGGTTGGCTTGAATTAAAGTAGTCTGAGCTGCCGTAATAACGCTCTGAATAGCGGTTATTGTGGACTGGGTCAAATTGGCCCCTACCTCGACCACCGGCATTACCCCGGTCCCTAGGATTTGCGCGTGACCAGGCAGAGCCAGGGCCATGAGGATCACAGGCGCCAGGAGGAGACGAAGCCGGTTCATTGTTTGACCTCCTTGCTACTGGTGCTCACACATTTCCCGTCCTTGAGCGCCTCGGGTCGGCAATTCAAACCATGGAGTTCGTTCATCCGGTAGCCAAAGTCCGTACAGCCGCTCAGCGTGAACGCGAGGAGTACCACCCCTACCAGCATGAGGAGGAGCGTGCCCGCAACCCAGAAACTTCCCATCAGCACATGGCGATTCATATGGCACCTTTCTAGCGGAGAAAGATCCCCGCGCATATCAGCACGAAACCGAGCAGCGCCGCGAGTCCGACGCCGAGCACACCATTCTGGACGCGGTAGGCATCCCGAGCTTCCCAGATACTCATGGTGCGCTCCCACTCACTGCGGCGGCGCGCATGGCGTGGGGCAAAATCGCGCAAGCTGGCCTCGGCACTCGCCTGCCGGATCGCCGCCCGCTCACGCTCAGGTAATTGGAGCCATGCGCTTCGCGTCATCGTGATACCTTTCGACAAACGTTGCCGCCTCGTGCTGCCCGCAGGCGCGAAACCACGCGTGAGGAAAACCCTCTGGACCTTCCGTAGCGAGGAGACGATCGATCAGCGCATGGTCCGCCGCGCTATTCCTTGCGACACAATCCAGTACCGGCTTCGGCAGCGGAATGCTCACGAGCTGCTGCCCGAGCTCGCGCTGGACAAAAAAGACATCCCGTTGGGGTTGCGCGCGGGCGACTAACTGAATCGCCGGATCCGTCAGCCCAAGACGCTGATAGACGGCATAGATGTCCGGCTCCAGTGCCGCCCCGTTCGGCAGCATGAATCGACTCGGACACGCTTCCTGAAGGAGCGTCCCCAGCGGCCCGCCAAACACTTTAATGAGGCTGTGGGTGGAAAAGCCCAGGCTCACGGCTTTTTTGGCCTTGGTTTGGAGGTAGGTCTGGACTTTTTCTTCGCGCCGGACTCCCGCCATGCCCGTTACTTCCTGCGTCATCGAGTCGGCCATCCACGAGACCGCCGCATCGTCCATCGCCAGGAACATAGGTGCCGCCGTACTCATCTGCGGCTCCACATGGAGATTGAGGATGTAGCGCAGGACCGGGGCCAGGATCGAGGGACGATGAAGCAGCTGCGCCATCTCAAAGGTCTGGACTGGATGGCCCGTCAGGTCGTCCGTCGCCGCATCAAACAGCCCTTGATACACACCACGGTGCGTAAATTGTTCGAGCGTGCGGTGGATGGCATGCCGGGTATTGACCAGGGTCATGAGCGTTTGATCCGGGTGCGCAATGCCGTGAATATCCCGACTGCCTGTCCTCGCCCGCTGCGTGGCAGATTCCCCCGCCGCCACCAGGAGACTCAGGAGCGTACTCATGGTGCGTTGTGCCGCCGGCTGCTCTCGCAAGGCGGCCAGGCCGCGCCCCAGATGACTCACCACCATGGCATCGCGCTCAATGCCGTAATCGAGCAAGAGGTCCAGGAGCCACTCTTGCACCAGGCCCAGGTGCTCCGGGTCCTCCAGGCCCTGAAACGGCGCATACTGCACGCCAGGCGCCCCCAGATCATGCCACGCGCCGCCCAAGAGATGGGTGAGCAGCCGGCCGTGCCCATCCAGATCGAAGAGCACGGCCTGCGCGTGGCGGTACTGCATCCAGGCCGCGCGTAACAGGTTGAGGAGCGTCGACTTACCAGCACGGGTAGCGCCCAGCACCAAGAAGTGTCCCAGGTCACGAATATGATTGACGATCCTAATGAGCGTATTCCCCCGACTGACGGCATAGAGCCACGGCAAGCCGTCCAGATACGCGTCACGCTCTGGGCCACGCCAGGCGGCATTGAGGCCCGGACAGAGGTGTTCGAGCGTGAGCGAGGATTGCGGCGTGCGGGCGACATGATCGAGACGGTTCCCCGGATGGGTGGCAAACCAGGCCGGCGTACTCTCATCGGTTTCGACCGCCGTGGTAAAGCCGCGATCTTGCAGGGCCTGGCGCACGATTTGCAGCTTCATATCGGCTTCCGCAGGATCGCGGTCCCAGACCATAATGACCGTGGTAAAATCGCCGTAGGCCACCAGGTCATGCCCGGTTTCTTGCCGGGCCGCATCGAGTTCGGCGGCTTTGTTTAAGGCCGAGCTATCCGTCACGCGGGCCGCATCCCCGCCAAGCTGTTCCGCCGCCCGCTGCGCCATCGTTTTTTCCTGACCCACCCAGGCATGGTGACGCCGGCGCAAAATCCCTTCTTGCAACTGGCGATGCATCCCCAGCCAGCGCACCACCCAGCGATACTCCACTTGCGCCACGTCGAGCGCCTGCATGACCCCTACGACCGAGCTGTGCGGATAGCCCATAATGGAGCAGAGCCGCACTTTCCAGGACTGCGGATCGTCCGGCCGCCCTCCCAGGCTTGGGTAATGCTCCCCGTACCAGGGCGAGGTGCCGAGCTGGCTATCAATGCCGTTCCAGTAGGCCAGCGTGCCCACTGGGTGCCACTGATCCGAAATCGTGGAATGGAGATAGGTAAATGTCTCCGCTGGCGTCAGCACGCGACACTCGGCCAGCATGCCACTAAGGAGCCCCATAAAGTAATCGACTTGCGTCACAAACTCCTGTTCGGTGCGCTGCCGCGCCTCCTCTGCCGTCTGGCGTTGGGCACCGGGGCCATAGAGGAACCAGCGCAGACCCTGTACGGCGGCTTCGGGCGGCGGGCGATAGGTCGGCGTCATAAAATACTGCGTTTCGTAGCTACCGGGATCTTCGAGGAGTTGGTGGCGGCGACAGGCATCCATCCACGCGGCCACCGCATAGCCCTGCCAATCTGCCTGGGGGATGGCGGTCACGCGTCGGCGCTGGGCTTCACTATGGATCATCCACTGCCCGCCAAACTTTTTGAGGACATCATTGGCCCGCAGGGCTTGTGTGCCCAGTTCTTCGGGGGTAAGGCCCGTCACATCGGTGCCTCGCACGGCATAGGAGCGTTGGAGGCCCTTGTCTTTCTGGAGCACCACGTTGGGGGCCACCATCGCGCGCCAGGGCAGCATATCACTGACCACGGCAGGTTTTTTGCGGGGCTGCGGGTGGTATTCGGTATAAACCGCCATGCTTATCCTGCCCTATAGTACGGTTGATATTTACGGCGCCAGCGGGCCAGCAACGCACTATCCCAATTCACATTCCAGTACGTGAGGCCAATCAAGAGGAGTTGGACGCTGAGCCAGACCACCCCGATCGCCGCCGCCCAGCGCATGCCCAGCTTCATCCAGGTGACCAGGCCCACCCAGATACAGGCAATGAGCCAGGTGTAGGAGTACATGCGTGGCGCCCCGAGACTCAGCAGGCGCTGCCAGGTGCCTAGGCGAATCGGGGCTTCATAGCCCAGCGTCCCCCACCGTTCGGCCATGCTACACTCCTAGCAGGATGGCGCCACTCACGAGGCCCAACGCCCCGCCAATCGTGGAGAGCCCCCCTAAAATACCGCCCTTGACGAAGAGCGAGAGATACCCACTCAAGAATTGCGCGTAGGCATTCTCGGTCATCGCCACAATCGTGCCAATCCCGCCCGCCAAAAAGGCGATGAGGCCCAGGGACACCAGCGCCGTTTCGAGATCCCCGAGAAACCCATCGAGGGCAATCCCCAGGGAAAAGGCTGCGGCCTGGCGGACCACCAGGAGTCCGCCTATCATCACCACCACCCCAACCGTCGTGTTCCGCTCAGTCTTGCTCACCACGGTGCGTCTCCTTCCTGCTTCCACTCCAGCCTACGGGACTGGCGCCGTATGCCTGCCGGCATAGTCTGGATCGGTCAAACAATTCACCTTGCCACACAGAATGGGCCGCAGCCCCGTCCGGTAGACAATCGCAGCGCGCGGGTGCATGGCCCGCAATTCATCGGGCGTCATGAGCGCGCGCCCGACTTGCTGATACGACACCGAGGGCCGCTGGACGAGACCCGGCTGCTTCGAAAGGACGGGTTGCTCCACGGTCTCTTTGCCGAGAAAATGCTCACTGAGGCGCTTGGCCGTCACATCACTATCCGGAGCAAAGAAAATCTTGGTGGAGGTGTTCCCCCAGACGCTATTGTCCCGCCCAAACGTGGCATCCAACTGCGGGATATCTTGCGCCACAAGAAGGAGCTTGATGCGAAACTTGGCCACCTCAGCACTCCCTTTATCGAGAAAGCGGCTATAGCCATAGGCCGGGGCCTCATCCGCAATGACCAGCAGGCGATGCCGAGCGCTCCGCGGCGGCATCTGCTCCAACTCCCGCATGGCCATATCGGAAATGACGCGGTAGACCGGGGCCAGGCGCGTCAAATCCGTGGTGCTGGGGGCGACCAGGTAGAGCGAGAGCGGCGCGGGACCATGCTGCAAATCGCGCAGGGCGATGGTCGAGCGATCCGTGCTGCGCTGAATCGTGTAATCCATATAGGGGAGTAAGGGACGGATCGCGGTCGTCCACACGCCCGAGAGCTCGCGCTCGTTGGTAATGTTCTGAATCCCCGTCGCCAGCATATGAATGGCCTGGTGGACGCCGATACCCGTGTGGTTGTGGCGCGTCATCTCCTGCACAAAGGCCGGGAGCGTGCGGTACTTCTGCATGAGGAGCCACAGCAGTTTGCCGAGTGAGCCCGGCGGTTCCGCGTAGGCCATGTGCAGTTGCGCGGCGGTGAGGAGCATCAACACCAGGTCCCGAAAATGGACGCCGGTGTCACTGTGGCGCACCTGCTGGTCCTGCGGCTGGAGGCTCTCCGCAATCGCCCAGGCATCATCAAACTCGTGCGGCGTTCCCACGCGAATGAGGTCACACACATTGATGCAGGCCTGGGGCGAGCGCTTCGGCGTAAATTGTTCAACCCGATGGCCTAACGAGGCTCGCCACCGTGCCGAGGCGTTGGCATTCTCCCCATCGGCAGGATCGTACACCAGGACTGAGGAGAGCCATCCGCCGAGGAGCGTGCAGAGAATGGGGCCAATGCCTTTCCAGCTGCGCGTCGGCGCCAGCAGTAAGTCGTGCGTCTCACTATCGTCACAGAGGAGCCGTCGCCCTAAGCGCCCAACCACCACGCCCTGGGGCGCGAGCAACCCTGCGTCCCGTATCTCTCGAAACGTGGCCCACCTGGCGCTGCCCTGGGTAATCTGTTTGTGCCGTTTGGCACGCCCCAACATCCCGGCGCCGGCCATCAGGGCCAGCATGCTCCCCATCCCCCCAAAAAGCAGCTGGGGATGCGTCTTGGTCCACAGACCCAGTTGGAAGATCATTTCAACAGCAGTCATTGGAGATCCCTACCGATCGTCCCTAACGTCCACGCTCCCACCCCTGGCGCTGCTGCGCCTGATCCGCCTGCCGGGCGGCAGCCAGGCGTTGTTGGAGCGCATCAATCTGGTCCAGAAACTTCTGGGCCGACGGAGCGGGCGTACTCCGCTGCCCCAACTGGTCAAACGCCTGCCGTGAGAGCGAGGACTGCTGGCCTGTCCTCTCAGGCGCCGTCAGGCGCTGCTGTGCCAGTCCCTGGTCAGGATCCAGCGTTTGCCGCAGGACCCCGTTCACCAAGGACGATTCCTGGCGTTGCCCCGGCACAGGATCCCGGCCGAGGGCGGTGCGATACAAGTTGGCAAGACGATCCCGAAGCTGCTGCAACGTATCCATGAGTTACCTCCAGTGCCCGACGAGCAGGCGACGACCAGTACACACCACTCCAAACACCAAGAGCCCCCGCACCATCTCCGCCACCATGTGCGAGGGATTCACGCCATAGAAATAGAGCGTGACGAGGAGAAAACCGAGGAGCTCTATCACATAGAAGGACCACCCCAGCGGCTTATCGAGGCAGTCGTACAAGAACTGTCTCACCCGTGCCTTACCTCCACGTGAGAAGCGGGAGCGCCCGCGACGACAGCGCCGCCACCGGCACACTCCCAAAATACCGACTATCGAGACTCTGATGTCCAGCACTGGCCAGGAACACTGTGCCAGGCTGCACCACCATACAGCCCTCCCGCAGCCGTGGGAGCGGCTGTCCCTCGGCATCCTGCGTGAAGACACGGCCATAGGACTCTCCCCGAATCAAGAGCGTGTCCTTGGCGACACAGACCTGTTCCCCAGCCACCGCGGCTACCGGCTTGAGCAGGGGTGACCAGTGCGGCGCCCAGGTTTTCACACTCGCGGGCGCGGGCATAGTCACCCACATACCTTTCTCCACCACTGCCGGTACAGCCAGCAGGCGCCAGAGGCCACGAGGCGCACTGGACGTGACATTCACCCGCACCCAGGGAAGCGCGCCCACGGCGAGCACCGCGAGGGCAGCGAAGACCCGGCTACTGCGCGAGGCGACGACGCGGCGCCAGATCCTTCGTGGCGGCGGCGGCGGGGCGGCGGCAACCTGGGGGACCACGTCAGGCAGGTCCTCGTCAGCATACAAACGTGCATAGGAGGCGATGGGCGGCGGCGGAGGCTCTTGGCGTGGCGTGAGCAGGGTAATGATTTGCTCAAGAAGCGGGACAAGCTGTTGCACCTCGGTTTCGAGGCGTTGCTGCTCCTGTTGCAGATGCTCCATAGCCAGCAGCAGCATCAGGTCGGGATGCGCCGAACGCGCCTCGGGCTGGAGCACGGTGGGTTCAACAGCGCGGGGCGTTGTCACAGGAGTTGCATGCGTAGAGGATAGATCTGGTATGCTTACCACAACACACCTTTCTCCGAGGCTGTGTGCTACGTGCCGCGTGGGCAGCTTATCGAGGGCATCCCACGCGGCGAACGCTACCGAGTGTTAGGCCCCAAAGGCGAGGCCACCCTCGTGCTCGTCCAGGTATTTAAAAAATTCCTCTTCGGTCATCGCCTCGACCTCCTCCTCCCACGCCACGGCCTCGTCGGGCACCGGCAGGGAGTCGCGCAGCCAGCGATTCTCAGGGGATTTCTCGGCCATCGTTGCTCCTTGGTGTTTGCACGGGGGGAATTTGGAAGCCCCGGCGCAAGAACTCTGCCGCTAACTGAATAATGAGATCTTCTTTTTCCCGCTGCGACATCTGCCCGAGGTCCACCCCGTCTGGCAGTGGCCAGGGGATCTGCTCTTCCAAAAGGAGATCGCGCCCGACCTGTTTCCCAAGCGCGTGACAGAGTTGCTCAGCCACCCCGAGCTTCATATGGCTGCCCTTGCGCCGCCCTCGGTGGAGCGCGGACAGGACGCCGAGCTTGACGCCCGAACGGTGGGCCAACTCGGAGAGCGACCAGCCTTTCTCCTCACGCATGGCATCGAGGCGCCGTGCAATGGCATCGGGCACGTCTCCTGCCTCTGGATCGGCCATCGTCCTCGTATCTCTCAGGGGTAGGGGCACAGCGCCGGGGAAAAGGGTACAGACGAGCGTTCCCCGCGGTTCGTGGCAAGCATACACCTTTTGCGTGATTTCTACAAAAGAAAAATATGTGCAGCAAAATTGTACAAAAGGAAAAGATTTATTTACGTATAGGAAAATACGGCACCTATCTGCTACACTTGGAACAGCCCGTGTCAGGGGCGTCCTGACACGGTGGACCATACTTCTCACGAGCGCTGTGCGGCTTGAAGGGCCGCGCCAGGAGGTTCTATGAAAGTGCAGACCAACGTGAAGGCCGGTGCCGTGGTATCCTATTCCCAGTCCACGTCCGTGTCGTATTCCCAAAGCCTGAGCGGACCGGGCAGCCTCTCGCAGACGATCACGCTGTCCCAAACGAACAGCGCCAGCTCGTCCTGCTCCTAGGCCGAGATACCGAGGTGGGAGGGTGCGCGCCTTCCCCCCTCTCCTGCCAGACACGGAGCATACACGATTGCCCCACGACCCACGCCTTGATCCGCACAACCTTGGCCCCAGTGGCGCCGGGTGTCTCCTCGGCCTGGTGCTGACGGTCCTCGGTGCGGTGCTTGGGGCCGTGCTCTGGTGGCTCCTGGGGTAGGCGGGGCTAGAGGCGGCCCGTGAGCAGAAGAATGACGAGCACTATGAGTACAATGCCGAGTATGCTACTAGGATAATACCCGTACCCATGCCATCCACTCCAGGGCGCGCCGGGAAATACCCCAAGCAGCAGCAGGACGACCACAATAATGAGGACGAGATACACGGTTCCCTCCTAGGGTCTGAAGAAAACCACAAGGAAACGACCGAGGATTCTGCTATACTTATGGGATAAAACAAGCCCTTACAGTGCTTCTAACACCGCAAGGGCTCTGACCACGCTGCTATGTGTAAAGGACATAGACATCATGGCTACCTCTTATTGTACGTCGTATCCTCACCGTTGTATACAATGTGGCAAGAGACTTCGTCCTCAGCGACGCAACTGTGCAACAGGATTGTGTCGAGCCTGTTGGCGTGAGCATCCAGAACATCTCCCAACACTTGAGCGATTTTGGCGTCACGTGGATAGGCATCGAGCGTGTTCGTGTCATACATGGGAAGATCGGTGCTGGCCATGGACAGCGTATTGTGATCCACAATCAGGCTACGGAAAATTTGGCCTCAAGGGAAAAGTACTGTTTGCTCATAGGTTTATTTATCAAGCAACCCATGGAGACCTTCCAACACAAGTCTATGTCCTGCATCAACCGCCCTGCATCGTACGTGCGTGTGTACGCCATCTCTATGCGGGTAGCCAAAAAGACAACGTTCGTGATACAAAGCTTATGCAGCGTGATCGTCAAGGGGCTGTGTACTACGGAAAAGATCATGCCTGCATCCGTCATGGATATATCAACAGCCCGCGTGGGGAACGAAACCCGCTCGCTAAGTTGACGAGACGAAAGGTTATTGCCATACGAGACGCCTCTCAACGTGGTATATCTGGCCGTGCTCTTGCCCGAAAATATCACGTCGACAAATCAACTATTCAACGCATTTTACATGGCGTGACCTGGAAACATCTTCCAGTGATCCCAGCAACGCCGTCATTTGAACCCTAGTGTGTTTTCGAGCTCAAGACACGTCGAGATATCTGCCCCTCCCGTCACGGTGATGACGCGGACAAAGATAAACGGATAGGGGAACCCTTGCGACACGATACACGATTGCACGTGGCGCTCCGCCAGGGCCGTCGTCAACTCGTGCAGACGCCAGAAGCACCCGCTCGATAGCAGACACAGTGCCACGAGCAGGCCCCAGCGTGTGCGCATCGCATACTCCTTATTGGCGCTCGCGCGGACGCTCGGGCTGGGGCACCCGTGCCGGCGAGACATCAAGGGGTAAGCGATCTTCAGGAGGACGGCCGAGATTATACGACAGAATACTGAGGCGCTCTGCCAACCCTTGTATCTGCGCCGTGAAAGTCTGCTGCACGGCCTGAGCCTGGTCAGCCATGGTGCGATTCTGCGTCCGAAACTCCTGCCGCATTTCCTCACTTTGCGCGTGCAGGAGGGCGTTTTGTTCGCGTAACTCCCCACGCACGGCTTCCGTCTGGGCGGCCCCGAGCGTATTTTGTTCCCGGAGTTCCGTGCGAATCTGTTCTTGCCTGGCTCCAAGCGCCTTCAAGTGCTCGTTCAAGTCTTTGGAGCGCATCCACCCCAACACGCCGAGGAGTAACAGGCAAATGACTGGGATGACGATCGGCCCCGTGATCCCCAGGCTGCGCTGCTTCAAGTCGACACTAAAGCCATTGCCCCCGCCCGGCCCCTGACCCTGCACCTGGAGTTCGTCCGCCACCACACGTTCCTTCTAGGGAGCGCCCCGGCGCTGTGCTATACTAGAGGGACAAAAAACAAGCCCTGCCAGTGCTTGAGACACCAACAGGGCTCTGACCACCTCGTCATGTGGAAAGGACACGACGCCATGGCTACGAGTAAGCGTAGGCAATATCACCGTGTTTGTACAGCATGTCAGCAGGCCTTCGTCACGACTAAACATCCCAACCAAACAAAAACAGGCTGGTGCCATCCCTGTGCTCTGCATAGAGGCATGACCGTGCTGGAGCGTTTCTGGCGCTCCGTAGACAAAGAGACTGCCTGTACGTGCCATGACTGGGAAAATCGCTGCTGGCCATGGACGGGAACACGGAATGTTGCCACAAGATATGGCATGTTTAGTGTTGACCAGAAGAGGTTCTACGCCCATGTCTTTGCGTATACGGTTACGCATGGACCCCCTGACAAGGGATTGCGTGTCTTGCATACCCCACCGTGTCTCTTGCGGCATTGTGTCCGTCACCTTTACGCGGGGACACAACAACAAAACGTGCAGGATGCTGTCATTATGAGACGACGTGACAACGTTATGAAAGTACCCCCTGAGTATTTTGCAGCTATCAAAGCTGCCTTTTATGCCGGGACAACACCTAGGGTGCTTGCTGAGCACTATCAAGTAACACCACAGACTATTCGCAAAATTATTCGGGGGCAACGCTGTGATGATCCCACTCGACTCTAGGCCCATCATGGATTCGCCACGAAGTGTGCTAGTAAATAAATTAGTGCACTTTGGTAGTAAATACCAGGTTCCGTAAACTCCCATGACCGGACAGGCTCTGTCGTATTAAAACTGGCGAAACTCTTAAGGATTGGTTGCCCGGCAGGCGGCGTCGGTAAACCTGTGCCACTGGGATTAGGATTCGGTCCCCCAGCCAAATAGCCTGGCGCTGGCCCTTTGGGCGAGGTGATCGCATTATCCCAATCAGTCCCATCGTTAAACCAATAGTGCCAGATCTCATCGACCGAGCGCGTCGCCCCGTAGGCATTCATGTTGGTCAGGTACACGATGGCCAAGGGATTGACCCCGAGGAGGTAATGCAGGTAGCCCGCAGCGCCATTTTTATACGCGGTGGCATTGGGGGCATCGAGGCTGTAGCGCAATTGGTCGAGGAAGAGCCCCCCGATGTGCGCTTTAGTACGATTACTCCCCCACGCATAATCCGCGTCTTTGACGTAACTGCGGTACGCATCGGTGGCATTGGTCGCAGCGTTTAAGAGTTCATCACCATTGCTTCCTGCTGTCATGCTCGCCGTCTTGCTGTTTTGAATGGCCGTCTTCACCCCGGCTGTCACGCCAGGTTGGGCCGCATAATAGAGCAGGGCGTGCTGCGTCGCCACATCCATGGGATTCGAGCCATACCAGTAGGGAAAGCTGAGGGCATGGGCATTCGTATAATTGGCTTCCACATAGGTCTTGTATGCCCCTGTGCCTGTCCTGGCATACAGGTATATACCTGCTTGTAACATACACATGCTACGGCCATACGTATCGGGCTCCGGCGAGGGGGTGGTAAAGCCCGCGTTATCGTAGGTGACACTGGGATTGCCCTGGGCCCAGGTCCAGGCGTTCGTGGCCGCCGTGGTGAGAGTGGTGGCATAGGTCGTTTGCCCGGCCTGGGCAAAAGCGATCGCACCCAGAGCAAAGACGCCCGCCGTGCACGCGGTCGAAGCCGTTGACGCGGCGCCCCAGTAATGCGCGTTCGTATCGGCCGAGGGCGGGCTGGTCCCCACCGAGGTATCCGTGGAGACCTTACTGAGGACACTGTTGTTTCCTGTGGCCGCTTGCATCTTCAACAGCCACTCCAACTCCCACTTCACTTCGTCCAGGAGATCCGGAATGCCGTTGCCTGACTCTGGAATGTTCAAATCATCCGTCCACACGGCAGGATACTGGAGATAAGCCAGCAGCAGATCGGCGAGTGTCCACGTGGCCCAGACGGTGTAACGATTGTAGTCCCCGGCATCAAACCAGCCGCCCCGCACGTCTTTGGCCGTCCCCGGATTGGTCTTGTCCGCGATACTGCGCGCCTGCGTATCTTGCCCGGTGCCCAGAAACGCGGCGGCGTCGGCCCACTTCGCATCCGTGTAGGGCGCCGCCTTGGCAAAACCACTCCTTTGATAATAGAACATGCGGAGGACTTGCCGGAGCACCGTGGTATACACCGTATCGCTCACGGCAAAAAAATCGCTGCGGGCATTGCGGGAGGGATCGAAGAGGTAATACACCCCAGGCCCGAGCGCGGACATGTCGACCCACCACACCTTGTCACCCGACTGTCCATGCGTGGCCCCCCCGTTCCAGGCCGTGGGGGTAACGGTCATGACCAGGCCCGTATCGCTACGGCGGCGCACCTGGAGACTTGCCGGCGGGGTATAGTCGGTGGCGGCATCAAAGCCCGTCTGAGGATCGCGGACCACCGCCACTTTCTGGGCCGTGGGTGTATACCCAAACTGATTCACGACCACGGGAAAGAGCGTCGCGGGCGGCTGGGGGACACAATGCGCCGCCCCCAAGCGCGGCAGGCAGAAGCAGAGCATGACGAGGACGATCCAGCAACGCATCGCGCCCTCCCTAAAAGTACATGCTCGCGGCCAACAGATTGCACGGCTGCTCGGTGACCGTCTCGCCAGGCGTGCCTGTCGTCGCAATCGTTTCATAGGCGCCCACGTCCTGCTGGCCTTGCTGACGCGGCTGACCTTCATAATCGGTCAAGATACTGGGGAGCGTCTGCCCCTGGTCAATCGCGGGCGAGGGTTCGTTGAGCTTCAAATCCCCCGGTGGGCCGCGAAAGTTCGGGTTGATGGTGACGTTGGAGGAGGCGGCGGCACTGCAATTGTTGACGATGTTCCCACCCGTATTGCCATAGACGATATTGTTCACAATCTGAGTGTTGGCGGCGGGCGGATCACACTGCACGCCCACACCCGTATTGCCATACACCGTCGTGTTCAAGACGCTGGTCCCCGTGGCTCCACTCTGAATCCACACGCCCCGGCCCCCGTTGGAGTGGAGCAGCAGGTTTTGCAAGAGCACGCCGGTGCCGGTGGCCACATCAATTCCCTCGTCGCTATTATTGCGGATTTCCGTTTCCCGCAGGGTGACATTGGCTTTGGTGCCATTATTCACTACCAAAAAGCCCTTGCCCTGGGCACTAAACAGATGACACCGCTGACACAGCATGCCATCAATGCTGCCTTCCAGGGTAATCGCCTCGGTCTGGACATCGTGGATAAAGGTATCTACCAGCTCGATATTGGTGACATTCGAGATATGCACGCCCTCAAACCCTCGACCCAGGGTATTTTTCACTTCCACCTCTTCAAAGCGAATATGATGGGCGGGGGTCGCAATCGCTACAGTGTTGTAGGTATCATTATTACCGTCAATGATGAGCTTCTTAAAAATCAGATACTTGGCATTGCTGCCACGCACATACAGGTTGAGATTGCCACCGGCGGGGGCCTTGAGAACGGGTAGCGGAGAGCCATAGCCTTCCAGGCGCGTCGCGGATGTAAACGAGGGGCCATCCCCCCCCACGAGGCCGGTGGTGGCGATATCAATTTCCTCGCTATATACCTGGCCATTGCCTTCGATGTACAAGACCTTGCCCGGCGTCTGCATGCAACTGAGTGCCCCCTGCGGCCCCAGCAAGTGCTGCTTGGCGGTAACAGGACTTTCCGCGGCAAAGCAATCATTGGCATCGTTGCCGACACTCCCCCGCACATAGATGGGATTGCCGTTGGGTGGGGTCGTGGGGTTGCCCTCATTGTACTCATAGGCCCCAATATCACACGGGGTAGCCGAGCCGCCCACCGGAGTTTGGGGCCGGGCCGTGCCTTCAAAGTCAATCGCTATTTTACAGGCGCCTGCACTCGTGGGCACCCTATTGCGCGCCTGACTGTTCCCGGTCAATTTAAAATTGTCACTCCCGGCATCTTCATAGGCAGGATTACCGACCATATCACAGAGGTTTTGCGACGTGCCTATGCAGAGATTGTGGTCCATGGCTGCGATGGTGCCATTTTCATGCTCGATGGTATTGCCATTATTGGAGAGAATATTATTTTGCAAGACGACGTTCGCGGGCTCACGAATCGGCCGGAATTGCCCACTGCCCGGCGGATATTCATAATCAAAGTTTTCACCCAGAATCTGGATCGCCCGAAATTGATTACCATGAATGGTATTGTTATAGACTTTGCAGTCGCCGCAGCTACTGCGAATGCCGACGCCATCGAAATTGCCGTAAATGAGATTGTTATAGACTTGCTGATTGTCGCCGTGGAAGAGCACAATCCCGCCCCCGCCCGAGGAGTTGTTAAACCCGTTGCGCGCAATAATGCTATTTTTGACGACCGTGTTATCAATGTGGGAGGATTTATCGTAAAAGTGCAGCCCATACCCCCCATTATCAGTAATAGTCACATGGTCCCAGACCGAATTAGCCCCGGAGAAATAGGCCCCATAGCCGGTATTGTGGTGGATATAGAGGTAGAGAAATTCATGATTGGCGCCGCCTGACCCCCCAAAGCCATGCGCCGAGTTGCCCCCCTGCGACGCGTTGCGGAGTTCACACCGCAGAAACCGCAAATGGTGGGTGTCTCCCGCAATGGACGCGACACCAGAAGTATTGGTTCCATCAAAGATAAGGTCTTGGAAAGTCATCCAACTAAAATTGCCTGTCTGCTGGAGGGAGAGCACGGCGCCACCACTAAACGGTTGGAGAATGACGGTTTCTCCAGGGTAGCCGGCAATGGTGATCCGACTGTTATCCCCCGTCCCATTGCGCATCCAGGACCCCCCTGGTGGCGTGATGGTCTCATTATACGTGCCTTGACGAATGAACAGCGTGTCGCCGGGAAACAAACAGGAGATACCACCATTTGGTCCAGCGATATTCCTTTTAGGCGCGCCAATATTGTTGTTCACACAGGGATTCCCATCTGAGGCTCCTGTGGTAGACACGTAGTAGGTGGCACTCCAGGCAGGGATGACCCACATGAGACTGACGACGAAGACCAACCACACCATAACAATCCTTTCAGGGGGTCTGGAAAAAGGGCAAAAAGCGGCTCGTGGGGCCGGGGCCGACCAGCGGCGGCAGCACGCCGACCAGGAGCGCTGGCGGAAGCAGGCGCGGCTCCCCAAGTTGCGAGTCCCGCATCACCTGACAGACTTCCCTGGCAAGTAACGCCCGCTTGTAGAGTTTAATGTCATCCATGGCACCGGCGAAGTAGGTGATCCCCGATATTTGCGAGGCCCCAAACATGGTGCCCAGCGTGGTAATGGGATACATCGTTCCATCGGGGCTATTCGGGGCGCCATTGGGCACACAATTGACATAGCCTTGTAAGCCCGTGGTACTACTGTAGGTATACGCAAGGTGTGTCCATACGCCAATGGCGACACTCCCAGGATTCACATTGTCTTGTTGTAGGTAGGTCCCAGGGGCCGTGACAAACGAGACGTTCATGCCGCCAGTCGAGCGCAGCGTAATGTCCCGAAATCCCCCATTATCCCCGCCAGTAAACAGCCCTTGATAGTCGTTCCCGGTGGCCGTACGTTTGACCCACAGGAGGATGGACACCGCGGGCGGCCACAACTGGGAGGTCACGGGCAGTGTGCCGTAATCATTGCTGCCATCAAAGCGCACTTCGCCCTGTCCGCCGGGGCGTGTGGTCGCGCCCCAGCCACTACTCCCCGCCGCGTCTATGTTGATAAGCGTCGCCGCAAAGCGTCCGGTGAGATCATACCAGGTACGCCCCCCGGTCAGACCTGCTACCGCCCGCCACCACCCCAAAAGCCCCTGGGCGGTAGGTGCATTCCGATCCAGCCGGGGTTGCGCGAGCGCTGGCGCACTCAGCAGCGTGAGCAGCAGGAGAAGAGCTAGGGCACTTGTAACACGTACGGAGTGCATTTGAGCGTCCATGGGGCGCCCTGGAGGGTCACGCCCGTGCCATCATTTTTGAGCAGGGCTTTGAACAACCCCCGTGGGAGTTCAATGCTCGGAATCACAATCCGCTGGGCCGTGCTGACCGCGCGCAGGGGAAAGATAAAATCAGGGAGACGGGCGGGATCCGTCCCAGTAGCCCCGTCTTCATAATTGGTTCCGTCCGCCTGCCGAATCAGCCACACGACGACGGCGGTATTGGCCGCCACCGCACCGCTCCAGGCGCCGGTATTCAGTTCGCAGTCTGCCCTCGTATAGTTGGCACTGCTGAGCGTAATGGCGGCGGAGAGCACGCTGGAGCCGCTCGCCAACCCGGTGCTGGTCGTAATCCAGGTGTCGATGGCACCACGGAGCCAAACGAAGGGGGAAGCGGCCCAGAGCGGGGCCGCCCAGAGGATACTGCTCAGGAGGAGGAGAGGCACAAGACGTTTCATCATGGCAAAGGGACCCCCCGTAAGGCGTGACTAATATCATGAAGCGTTAAGAGCCCTTCCCAGACAAGGTACCCAGGGTCCGCATTGCTCCCACTCCCCTGCGTCACATAGAGTTTCTCAGCCCGCGTGACAGGCCGACGGCTCATATTGCCGATATGCACCCTATTTTTCTGGGCATTCGTCCCGGCGGCCCCGCTGAAGATATCGAGTAAGGCCTGCTGCACGTTCGGCAAACTCGGGTCCATCGCAGAGTTCGGACCATCAAACAGGTCATGAAACGTAGTCAACTCCTGGACGGTGCGGGTAATGTAGCCATCCCCCACAAAGATAAAGCTGGTATCGGCCGGCGACTTCTCAAAGAGCACGGTGCGCCGGGGGACGGACGTGCGAAAGACCTGGAAGGTCGGCGTGAAGGGTTGATTCATCTTGTCGGCAATAATTTGGTCATTCCCCGCGGCGACATCAGCCGCGAACTCGTTGACCGCCGTGACCGTAATATAGGTCTTGAGCGTCTGATACTGCGCCTCGGTGAGGGTCGTCGCCGCGCCGCCCCAGACGAGACTCGCCCACGCAAGGAGCAGCCCGACAGCCAGAGCCGCACGACTATGCATAGTTCTTTTACTCCTAATTGGTTGCTATCAATTGATGTTTGCCGTCTGCCTGCGAATACGAGAAACCCAGATCAAACCACCCCATGCCCGCTACGGTAGCGGGGCAAGACACCGTCAGTGAGAGATTGGGGGACGGCATAAAACCGGCGGTGCTTAACGAGAGGACTTGCGTATTCGTGCACCGCAAACTAATCCGGGTGAGCGTGCCATCCGTCACGGTGCCACTCATGGTAATGGTGAGCGTCCCGGCCGCCCCGGTCATGGTATGGCGGCACAGGGCGGCGATCTGGGCATTGCAGTTGAGCGTCGTGGCGGTGCCCGTACTCGTGGTAATGCCTCGCCCGATGCCCCGCGTGGTAGCCACCGCGCCATACTTAGAGGAGACGGCATTATAAAGGACCTTCACGCGATCTGTCGTGGTGCCGTCCCCGGTGGTGGCACTCGGGAGCGGAATGCCGTTTTCGGTGGTATAGATGACGTGCCAGGTGAGCGCCCGAGGCGTGGTCGACTTGAACCGAAACGCCAGCTCCTGCTCCTCGGTGGGATTGCCGCCCGTCCCGATGGGGGCGTTGATCGTGAGGTCCCCGGTAATGCCATCGACCAAGACGATGTCGGTCGTGTCCAGATTGGGTGTAATGGATAAGGGGCTCCCCGCTGGCGTATAGACCACCGTCCTGGGCACGTTCTGCTTATTGGTGACCTTTTGCGCGCCGGTGAGCGTCACCACGCTACTGATATCCAGGGAGAATGCCGTACAGATCGTTGTGCCATCGGGGCGCCACCCGCTCACAAAGTTGTTGCTGCCGCAGTTGGTGAGCGTGCCCGCCCGCAGCTTGTTCAGGCGCATGTTACTCTGGTGCATACGACCGCCCAGTTGCTGGGCCTCGCTGAGAACGAACGTCCCGCTGGTGAGCAGGAGGAGCATCCAAAAAAGGAATCGTCGCATCAGCCTTCCTCCCGTGAGGCTTTCAAAGCAGTATTCATAGTACATTTCAACCTCAGAACTCACCGCAGGACACTATAACGTTGATCCGGGTCGCCGCCGTCAGCGCGGTCGTATAGGTCGCCTGGAGCGTGTCGCCCGTGGCCAGTTGAATATACGGATTGCCATCACTATCGAGCGGCAAGCCCGGCCAGAGGGTCGGCGCCAGGAGATTCAGCGCTGGCGTGCCACTCGCAAAGCCCTGGCTCACGAGCGTGAGTGCCGCCACCCCGCCCCAGCGGATGCCCCCGCTCACCACCTGGACCGTGACCAGATGGGTGGCCGTCCCGTCATCCGTCGTGAGCCACATGGCATTACAGCGCGCGCCGTTGGTCCCCGCCGTGTAGAGCGTTTTATAGGTGCCTGCCGAGTCGGTGCCCTGCACAAACTGCACCTTGCCCACCGTCGGCGTTTGCATGAACACCGGACTATTGGGCGTCACCGCCGCCCAACTCGACCCCACCAGGAAGGCCCCTAGCAGGGCCAGGAAGCCCATCACTCGTCGTCCGCGCATCCCTAGAGCCCTCCCGCATGAGCATGGGCACTGAGGGCCGTCGTAGCAGTCACAAAGGCCGGGACCCCGCCTGGCCCTGGACCGCCACCACCGCCACCCGGCCCGCCGCCCGTCAGTTGCATATTGGTCCCGTCATAGCAGACCGTGACAATCTGCCCATTCGCAATGTCATTGGCGGCCAGGTCCGTCGACACCGTCGACACAAACTTTCGCAGCGCCTTCACGCCCCGGGCATTGATATTGAGGGACGCCGCGCCTGTCACGGTATGATTGGCCTGGAACATAAAGCATTGATTGACCACATAGGCGGCAATGGGTGGGTTCAGCGTCAGCACATAGGCGTTGCCGCTCCCGGTCGCCGTCCCGGCGTTGATCGTGCCCGCCACGGTCAGGTTGGAGTTAAAAAACTGACCTTGTGCCCAGACGGGCACGCTCCAGAGTCCGAGTAGCACCAGCACGCCTCCGAGCACCTTCATGCGTTGCCTCCTTTCGCGGCTAGGGCGACTTCCAAAGCCGTCACGCGTTCTGCGAGCGCATCCTTTTCCTGGCGCACCGTCTCCAGGAGCTGATACACCGTTTTGAGCGCATTGAGGAGCAGATACGGCAAGGCCTCGGTATCCAAGGCCAGGAGGTCCGTCTCCTCGCTGTTGGGCGTGAGCACGCCCCGGCGACTCGTCACCATATAGGGTGCCACGGCCTGCACGGCTTGCGCCCGCAGGCCGATGTGCCGCTGGCGCGTAATCGGGATGCCGCCCTGGCCGTTATAGCGGTACCAGATCGGATCGAGCGCCAGGAGCACCTCAAGCCCCTCCATAAACGGCTCGATGTCCTTTTTGAGCCGTTCGTCCGAGGGACTGAGCCAACTGCCGCCGCCCGGTTTGGTCGCGGTGCCCGTAATCATCAAGTTGCCGCTGTTATCAACGCGCTGCACCACACTGCCCGTTTTGTTCAGGGTTTCCACGGCCTCGCCGCTCCCCATCTGGAGGAGCAGGGCGCCGTCCTCACTCAAAACGCGCACGGCAGAGGCATTCGTCACGCCCGCGTCCCGGATTTCAAAGTCGGTCCCGGTAATAGCGGTGGCTTTGACGATGATGAGGCGCCCACTCGTGGGGGTGACAAACGTCATGACGACGTCATGCGAGTTCGGATCCACCGTAATGCTGTTAGGCAGCAGGCTTTGGCGCGGGCTCGCATTGTCATACACGGCAAAGAGGAGGGCCGCCGTCCCGAGCCCATGCGTGGCACCGGGGACACTGACCGTCGTGGCACCGGCAAAGGTCGCGACAAACCGCGGGCCGGCCGCGCTCACAATGATCGTACCGCTCGCGGGCGTGACAAAAGTCACCGTGACATCAGCCGTCGCCGGGGCAATACTGACGGGCACCTGCGTCAGGATATTTTGCGTGCCACTGACGGTATAGACGCGCACCAGGAGGTCCGCCGTTCCCAGGGCGTGTGTACTGCCGGGAATACTTACGGTCGTCTGATTGGTAAACGACACCGTATATTGGGGGCTCGGCGCCGCCAGACTGATGATCCCCGTTTGCGGCGTGAGAAACGTAAAGGTGGCATCATAGGTGAGCGTATCAATGGCTACGGTATTGGGCTGAATGACCTGGCGCGGCGTTTCGGCATTATACGCCTGGAAGAGCGGCGCGGGCGTGCCGAGGCGATGCGTGGTCCCGGCAATGGTGACGCTGGTGGTGGCATTGAAGGTGAAAAAGAGCGGGCTCTCGCCACCCCCAGGGAGAAACTGCTGGAGCCGCGCGGCGAGCGAGCCAAACGTGCCTTGTGGATTGGAGCCGAGGACCGTCTGGACCGCCACCATGGCCGACAAGGCATCGTTGATGACTTCAGAATCCAACCGCGATGCCGAATCGGGGGCCATCGGCGGCGCATTGATAAACGTCTGGCGCGTATCAATGACCCCAGGGTAGCCAGTCCCGATTCCCGCGCCGAGCTGAGCCATGTTAGACCTGTACTTTCAAGGCTTCGAGGGCATCCACACGCGTCGTGAGGGCTGCTACCTGTTCAGCCAGCGTTGCTAGCGTCACGCCTGCAACGGCTAGGGAGGGTCCCTGCGGCTGCAGGGTGCGCGGACGGACGTCCTGGACCACCTGGTCCCCCAGTACGCGCCACTGCTCCTGCATGCGCGAAGGCGCCGCCTCGTCGCGGATGAGATACCCATAGCCGGGCTCGTCCGCGCCGCGCTGGGCTTCCAGAAAGGCCCGCGCATTACTTTCCCAGAGCCCGACAATGGTCCCATCATCCGTGCGGTATTTGACCAGATAGGCCATACGCTAGCGCTGCCTCCGAAAGCCGACCATTTTGATATGATCGGCGCCGATGGAATTTGCGGCCGTGCCCCCATTCTTAAACGTGCCCACAAAGGCCTTGGTCCCGCTAAAACCCCCAGGGGCGGTATAGACGCCCTGGCACACCATCGTGCTGCGCCCCGGCCCCGTCGTTTGGCCATACGCGAGTTCTGGCGACCCCGAGGCCGCAGTATTTTCCCGGATGCGCAGCTCACACGCGTCCGCATCGGTGGCGACGCTCACGGTGGCGGTGAGCGTGACCCAGACTTGATCGCCGTCGTTGAGATCAAAGACGAGTGACGCCAGTGCCGTTTCACTGATCGTCACACTGAGCCCCACAATGTCCGTATAGGACACACTGTTGGTGACGGCGTTGACGTAGATCTTCTCTGTCACCACCGCCGACGGGGCGATGCCGGGCGTTTGTGCCCCGGTCTCCGGGCTCCACATGAGGGACCCATCCGCGCGGTAAATGAGAATGCTATAATTGGTCGGCCCCGCTGCAATCCGCCCAATCCAGACGCGAATCGTGCCGTTATCATCGCGGAGAATAATCTGGCGATTCACCCCGTCCAGGACAATCGGGGCAATCGACCCGGCCACTGGCCCCCCGAGGAATACCTGTGCGTTAATGGTACCCGCAATGATTTTATCGGCGGCCAGATCCAGAATATGGGCGTTGCGGATCAGCGCGTCTTGAATTTGGGCGACGCCCGTAATGACCGCCGTATCGGTACGTAGATGCCCCGCATTGATGACGCCAGCTTTAATCCCAGCGGCCGTGACACCGCTCTCATTCGCGTCAAACATGAGGCCGCCGATACTATTAAAAATCTGAATGCCGTACTGATCGGAGAGCGGCCCGAGCTTGCCCAAGAGGACGCGGTTATTGCCCAGGTACTGATCCCGGATGACCATCAGACTATTGGTGCCATCAATATAGACGCGATCCGCCACGCCAATACTGACCAGCGCCGTGAGCTTCCCGGTGAGAATTTTCGTCGCCACGAGGGAGCTAATGAAGGTGTCGTCCAGTTGCCCAGCGACGGCCGTCACCCCCGCCGTCGGCGAGGCCGGGTGAAACGGCCCCACATTGCCTGAGGTATCCACCGGACGAATCCAATAATAGGCCCGCTGATTGGCGACAAAACCCGTATGTTCAAAGCTATAGCTGCCCTGGCCAATGACCCCGGCCGTGCTGCGATCGTTGAGCCCCGACGTCCAGACCTCACAGTAGTCGTAATCCAGATCACCGGGCGGCGTCCAGAGCAGCGCAATCTTTTGCACGGTGCCGACGGCATAGAGGTTCGCGGCGGCGCTCGGCGGCGTCCCATCGCGGCCCGTCGTAATGGACACCTCGGGATCGGTAAACGCACTGAGGTTCGCCAGGCGATCAATCGCGGCAATCTTGGCAAACACCGTCACGTTGCCCGGCACAAAGATTTTGTAGGTACTATCAAACCGTCCCGGCTGCACCACGGTGGGGACATTCGGCGAGGCCACGCGAAAGACCAGTTGAAAGCCGTTCAAATCCTCTTCACCCTGGGGATCCCAATGGGCCATGACCCAGGTCATGACGGTCCCGTCCGCACTGGCATCCGTCCCCGTGGTGAGGCGGAGGCCCGTGGGCACGGCTGGCGGCGTATTGTCCAGTTTGTCCGCCGTGAGGGCCACCGGTGTAAAGGAGGCAATGGCACTCGGGATGCCAATGCCAAACGAGTCATAGGGAATAATCTGGACATAATAGGTAATGCCGGCGAGCAGATCAGGAATGAGCAGCACCTGGAAATCAATGCCGACCGTCTGATTGGGAATGGTGGGCGGGTTCCCGGCATCGAGCAACACCAGGAAATGATCAAAGTCCCGAGGGCGGATCCATTGCTTCCAATCAATCCGCACGGCCTCAAAGAGCGCCTGGGCTTCCGGCAAAATGTTACTCATGTCGGGCGGCGGATTGGTCACCACAATAACGGCGGGATCAAGCGACAAGAGCCCCGTATTGGTGACCGCCCACACCATCACCTGGAGATCGCGCCGCGCCCCGGCGTAGCCGCTGCGAATCTGGTCTTCTTCGTTTTGCTGATGGGTATACGTCCACTGTACGCTCTGGCCTGCGGGTGCCAGTGCCGCATTATAGGCACGCAGCAAGTAGAGTTGCCCCGGCGCCCAGACTTGCACTACATAGAAGGCCACAAAGAACGTCTCGCTAAACAGGGGGGAATCCGCGACAGCATCCCACTCGACATGCAGATCTCGTCCTTCCCAGAGACTGACACCCACGGCTTGCCCCTGGAGGCGGAGGTTCCGCGGCGTGGCGGGAAAGTAGCCTGGCGTCGTGGGGCCGGCAATATGAATGACCACTTCCCGCGCGCCGATATTATTGGGGACCCCCAGGTGCGAGATCGGGACGACGCGGTATTGATACGTGGAGCCACTAATGGCCGTATAGTCATCCCAATCAAGCACGTGCCCCCGCACCTGAGTAAGCGGCGTATAGTTATAGTTGGGGTCATTGGGGTCACTAATCGCTCCGGCACCAATCGTCCCAGCCTCCACCTGCCCCATTTGTCCCGTGGCCAGGAGCACGCGGCGCAAAATCATCGCCCCGCCATAGAGCGCATAGCCACTACTCAAGGGCGCCACGTCCCACGAGAGATTAATGACGCGCAGACTGGCGCCGCTCGTCTGAATCCGCGTCACTTCCGTCGCCACAAGGCTCAGGAGCGGCGGCGGCGGGCCTTCTGGGTTAAACAAGGTGGTAATGACCCCCAGCGGCGACGCCACGGCCTCATCATAGATACTTGGATTGTGAATCAGTGCTTCGAGGCTCACGGTCAAATCATTTTTGCGCCGCAGACTGGTCACGCGGAACGTGCGCGTATTGGCATTGGTTGCCAGTGTCCCAAACATGAATGTGGAGGTGCGCGGGACCGGGAAAAAACTGAGTTGGGCGGCCAGATAGAGCGTACGCGTCGGGCCGAGGGTAATGGTGAGCACCTCGCGGGCTTCGAGCGTATCGTCTTCGTGACGCACGTACACCACATACGTGAGGTCCTGCTCAAAGAGGCAATCTTCATCGACCTGGAGAATCGCGGCATCGGAGCCCTGCTGGATGCGCCCCGACGTGCCCCAGCCCGGCAAGGGATGGGCAAAGCGAAAGAGATCATGCATCTGCAACGGGAGCGCTTCGAGCGAACAGTCCATCTCTAGGAGCACATTTTCAAAGCGCCGCCGATTGAGTTCATACTGAAGGGCGCGCATGACCCGACTCGGCTTGGTCACCCCGCGCAAATCAAAACTGTGCTTATGGACCTCGGGCGGCCAGTTGGCCAGGGTGGGCCAGGTAATGACGTCTTGCTCAAAGTCCTGGTCCTCACTCGCAAAGCGCGCTTCCACCACGTTAATGGCATCGACGTCCTGAATATAGGTGAGGCGGACATTACTGACGGACGTCCAGGACAGGAGGCACGTCGGTGTTTCGTCGCGCGTCGGGCGCGGCGTCCACAACCCCGCTGTTTTGAGGAGAATGCCGCGCGAGCCGCCCATGGTTTCCAAGAAAAATTGCTGCGCGCGGGTTTCCCGGTCGAGCACGTAGTTGAGCGTATGGCGCCGCTCACCCTGCATTTGCTGGTCACAGTAGGCAGCGTAGAGGGCAAAGGCCGTGAGGTCTACCTCGCTATCCGGCACGCCCGTCCCGTAGCGCCGATTGGTGAGGGCGTCCAGGACGCACCAGGCAGGATTGTCCGACCACGTTTCCGGGACGGCGAGGGAGCCCACACGGACCTGACGCCCCCGCACCTCAACCGTGATATTGGGCAAGGCCCCGCGCAAGGCATCGGTGGCGAGTGCCCGCAAGCCCAGCCAGGCCGTATAGGGATAGGCATAGGTGTCAGGGACGTATTCGGTCACGCTCTCAAGCGCACTCTTATACCGCGCCCGGAGTTCGTCCGTATTCCCTGCCCGTAAGAACTGTACTTGAATATCGTAGGGCTGATACGTGAGCCCTTCGCGGCGGATCCCCAGACGCACCGCCGCCGTGCGGTCGGCATTCACCTGAAAGGGCGTCCACGCGGACCAACTGGCCGTGCCGCGCGGGGCATAGCGATACTGGAGCACGGCATTATTGCTGTGCTTTTCGCCCTTGTCGTTGAGAAAGTAGAGGCCCTCGGGCCAGGCCAGGTTGAGCACGAACGCATGCAGGGCAGCGTTGGAGGTATAAGTGAGGGGGCTCTCCCCGATGTCGCGGCCATCCGCAAACGTGTTGCGTGCGCCCCCAAACTCCGCAAAGGCCGGCTGGCTCGGCGTGCCGAGGCCCGTATAGACCTGCACGCCGGGGAAGTTCGCCAAGGGTTGCCCATTAATCTGGATCGTATCGGTCAAGATGGCGTCAATTGGACCTTCACAGAGCCCAATCATCAAGGTCAACGTGGGCGGATTGGTGATGGCCTGGTAGTTGCGCGAGCCTTGATTGTAGAGCATGGCCGTGCCACCGCCCTGGTAGGGATGCGTGATGCCCACGGCCCACGAGCTATCGAGGAGAAAGGTGTCGGCATCGGCCACGTGAATCGCCCAGGTGGTATTCACCTCGGTTTTGCCTTGGACCCCCTGGATCAACACAATCTGGCCAGTGACAAAGCCGTGATTGAGAGCGGTCACATAGACAATATCGGAAGGCTCCCCGTGCGTCACGTTGCTAATGGTAGCCGTGTGGGCCGTCGTGCCATCGTCGATGACCACGGAGGCCTGATCGACGGTGGCGAGGAGCAGTTGCCCACCAATCCGGTGGCGACCATACACGACCGGGACGACGGCGCCCGGTCCCACGGCGGTACGAATGCCCTCAAAGCTAAAAGTACGCTCGGCTTCCCCGCTCATCTGGTTTTGCTGGGGGAGCAGGAGGGGCTTGGGGCGAAAGAGAAAATGGGACGCCGCCGAAACTGCGAGGCCGATAATCAGACTGGCCACGGCCGGAATCCAGAATTCCGGGCCGCCCCACGCCGGCCAGAGCCAGATCTCATCCCCGACGTGCGGCACATACCGGGCGTAGTGCTCCGGGAGGATCGTCGCGCCGTTGACCGTGACGTGGTGGAAGGTTTCCCCCTCGGGCAGATAGGCGTCGAGCGGATCGCCCGCGGGGAAGACCTCTCGCTGCACGCGCAATTGGCCGTCCGCCGCCCGCAGGGGCGACAGGATCAGCACGCAGGTGACGGTGCCTACAGGAGCCGCCGCAACCGCGCAATTTGCATCAGGCGGGGTGCCCAACGCTTCGTCAACTCCATACATGTGCCAAGGTTCTTTCTGGTATGAACAAACTGTCGGCCATCACACACGACACCGACATGACTACTCGCCATGCCATGGGGACGGAAGATCAAAATATCCCACACTTGTACCAACATGAGGGGATCACGGGCATCCCCTTGAAACCAAATCTCTTGGACCTGCGCCGCCGCCGCTGCTGGATCGGCGTCCAGATCAATGCCCCAGCCTTTGCCATACAGATCCCGCAGGAGGTTCCAACAGTTATAGTCGTCATAACTGCGCCCGAGGATCGCATCCACAAGTGGGAAGATGTCAGGAACGACAATGCTATTCATAATAAAACTTTTCTAGCTAAGTCTTCTAGGAATATTAGGAAAACCTCCGGACTGTGTGAACCGTCGCTTCGGGATCGTGGCCGTGAGCGTAATCCCCTCGGCTTGCACATCCACGACGGCGCTGAGAAAATCCGTCGTCACCTGCACCACCTGGAAGACTTCGCCCGTGCCAAAGGGCGTCGCGTCGGGCTGCTGTGTATCAATCGGCCAGATAGTCACCTCCCAGCGGCTATCCGGCCCCCAGTAATGCTCCAACAACGAGATAAAGGCCTGATCCACATTGCCCACTGTGGCCCGCAGCCGCACTAAAGATTGACTCGTGGCGTCTTCCAGAGCGTCAACGTCAACGCTATAGCGGTTGTACCAGATGCCATGAAACTGAATATCCTGGTCATAATTAACCAAGCGATACGGGACCGGTGCCCCTGGTATTAATAGCTCGAAGAGCCATGTAATGACGTGGTCTGATTGGAGTTGGTTCTTTTCCCGCACCAGCGCCGCAGAGAGAATACGGGGCATTTAGTATTGTTCCTGTATGAGCACAACGAGATTAAAACGCCCGCGCCCTTGCGTGAAGACATCCGCCGCCTCGGGACCAATGAGCTTGACCGCGGGCTCCATCACATCCTGGGCAAAGCGCGCCGTGGCATTGGGGAGATAGGGCACCGCGATGGCACTCCCCGTCCCGCCCTGAGCTGCTGAGCCATTGAGCGCAAAGCTCGTGGAATCGAAGCGCGTCAGCGTCCAGAACCCGTTGAGCCCGGCATGCGTCGCACTGTTCAACCAGAGCCACTGATTGGTCACGTAGCTGTGCTGGAGCGTACAGACCACGGGCGTCGTGTTCGAGTAGTTGACGCGGTCCCCGCCCGTGCGGTGCAGCCACTCAAAGGACAGTACACCCAGACGCTGCTGGAGGAGGAAGTCCCGCAGGACGCGCATCTGCGGCGTCGTGAGTCCTAGGTATTCCAACTGATACTGGCGCAAGGACCGACTGTGCTTAGGACGTCGTATCGAATAGCCTTGGTCTGACTCAAACTCGTGCATCGGGTCTTGCACGGCGGCAACCGATATGCTTGACGGTATGGGATCAATCGGATAGACAGCCATCCTCATCCTCGACGTTAGCGCAGGGCCTGTAACGTCCGCGCAATGCGCGAACCTGATCCTTGACTTATTTCATTCAGAACTTCGTTGATAATGACAGATCTTCCGAGGGCACGTTCCCGCGCCGCCTCTTGTTCGGCCACAGCTCTGTTGGGCACGTTAATGACCGTGACGCCTGCAGCTTGGCCGCCGGCCGTTGGACCGGCCTGCATCGTGCCACTCATCAGCGCTTGCATCTGGGGCCGATTCAAGACGTATTCAGGATTCATCGCTGGATTTTCACCCGCAAGGATCATCGTGGGCTTATTAATGATGCCCCCGTGTTGCAATCCGCTGCCGCTCCAATTGCCCCCGACACCGGCCGCAATGGACCCGGTCGTCGCCCCCCCCGTGACCCCGCCGGTCACCCCTGGGGCAAAGACCGCGCCAATCGCCGTAATGCCGAGCCGAATCAGCGTGCGAAAGCCCTCGTTGAGGGCAATCTGGGCGACTGAATCGAGAATACTCTTGGCCATGAGCCGGAAGGCATCGCTCACGCGTTGTGTGCCATCAATAATGCTTTGGAGGCCCTGGGTGAGCGTCTGTGCGGCAGCATCGCCAATGCGCTCGGTGGCTTGCATGATCTCGTTAAAGCGCACTTGCGCGGTAATGGCTTGGAGGCGCGCTTCGCGCTCGGGGGTCACCTCTACGCCTTGCCGCCGCGCTTGTTCGCGCAAGCGCAGTTCCGGGCGTTCCTCACGGGGTGCACGCAACCGCTCCAGTTGCTCGGTCAGCGTCACGTCAAAGGCCGTACTGGCTCTGGCCTCTTTCATGGCCTCCAGTCCTGCCCGTTCACTGGCAGCGGCCTGCCGCTTTAAATCCACGATCTGGGCTTCGATCGTCGCCACATCGCGAACTACCTGGAGCCGCTCCTCCGCCTGTGCCTGGAGGGGCGTCCCGGCAAACCGAGCGGCTTCTTCTTCGGCACGGGCGAGATCACTGGCTTCCTTGGTCACAAAGCCATACGAGCGGGCGAGATCGTTAAGCGTACTCATCTGCTTGGCCAGGGCGGTGGTATAGGCTTCCTGCGCTTGGACATCGGTCGCCTGGGTAAGGGCGTCGCGCTGACCGCGCAACCGCGCTAAGGCGGCAGGGTCTGCCGCCTGCAGGGGCTTCGAAGTTTCAAAGGTGCGAATCTGGGTATCGAGTTCCTTTTGCATGGCGGCGCCCGCCACACGTACCCGACTGGCGGCCTCTTCCGCCAGGTTCTCCGTGGGCCGGCGCACAAAGGCCCCGAGGCGTTCTTCAAAGGCTTGCAGCGCACTGACCTGAGCGGGCACGCGCTCCCGCTGCGCTTCCAGTTCACGCGCCGCACGGGCACGCGCTTGCTCCGCCTCCTTGAGGCGATCCACCGTCTGCGCGGCCTTGGCGTAGGCCTGATCGAGGAGCCCCAGATTTTTTAGTTGTTCCTGAATAGCTGGGGTCAGTGTGACATTGGCGGGCCGGAGGTTGAGCGTCGCTGTGAGTTTCTCAGTTTCCTGTTCGAGCAACTGTTGACGGCGCTTGGCAAACTCGGCCTGTTGTTCCGGCGTGCCAGTCGGACTCCCAAAGACATTGGGGGCTTTTCGGGAAGATTCGGCAAGGTCGGCCTCTTTCTTCCGAACCTCTTCCAGTTGCCGCGTAATCGTCTGAAGGAACGCCGCCTCCTGCTCGCGGGCAGATTTAGTCCGGTTCGCCTCTTCGGTGAGTTTTTGTTGTTCAGCAGTCTCGTTCTTTGTCCCTTGGATCACTTCGAGGAGGGTGTCGAGCTCTTCCTTGGCCCGCTGAACCATCCCCTCGCGCTGCTCACGCAGTGGTCCGGGGACCGCCGTGGCCGCTTGCTGCTCTAACCGCGCAATCACGCCGCGCAGGCGTTGCACCTCACGCTCTTGATCCGGCGTGCCGGCAATTTCTTGTGCCATATTGGGAGCGAGGCGGGTGTCACGGCGCCCGCCCGCCAGCGCAAGGAGCGCCGTCGCCGTATCGAGAATGCCGGTAGCAATCTTGGCGAGGCGTTCAAGTTCGGGCAGGACATTGGCCCCCAGAGCATCTTTAAAGGCAATGAGTGCGTTCCCGAGCCGATTAAACGCTTGCTGCGCCCCATCGGCCATCTTGCCACTCGCCGCCTGCATGTCTTCTAAGCCGCGCGTAAAGGCCAGGGCAAAGGGCACAAAGCGCAGGGTGCCCGTTTCCACCAGCTTGGTCACCTGTTCCGTCGTATAGCCCATGCCTCGGGCCAGGGCTGCCAGAGCCGTAGGCAGCGCTTCGCCGAGTTGCTGGCGGAGCTCTTCCATCGACACGACGCCCTTACTGGCCGTCTGAGCGAGCGCCGTAATGATCCGGCCCAGTTCGTCATTGCTCGCGCCGACGCGCCGCGCTTCGTTCGAGACGGCAGTCAGTAACCGCCGTTGATCTTCCAGGGGCAAATTGGCCTGGGTGGCGGCGGCCGTCAGTTGCCGCCAGCCGCGGGCGAGTGGTTCAAAGGCGACGCCGAGGGCCTGTGCCGTTTGAAAGAGTTGGGCAAATTGTTGTTGCCCCGCACCAATGCCTCCACCCAAGGCGGCAAGCGAGGCACGCAGGGATTGCATGCGAGTGGCGACATCGATCGCACTGACGGCAAATTCTTTGAGTTGGCTGACGATCGCGCCCAAACTCGTGGCAATGCCGATGCCGCCGGCCACACTGAGGGCCGTCTGCAAGGCACTCCCAGAAGCCTGCGCGGCCGTAGTGGTCTGCTGCACCTGACTGGCAAGTTGGGCCTGGCGCTGCGTCAGTTGCTGGGTCGCCTGTTGGGCCTGCGTAAAGGCTTGCGCTTGCTGCTGGAAAGCTTGGGCTTGTTGGCGAACGGCCTGGGCCTGTTGCTGGACGGCTTGCGTGAGTTGCTGGAGGGCTTGCGCCTGCTGGCGTGTCGCTTGGCCCGCCTGCGATGACGCCTGGCTCTGTTGTTGGACCGCTTGGGCCTGTTGCTGGACGGCTTGCGTGAGTTGCTGGAGCGCCTGGACGTGTTGCTGCGTCGCTTGCTGGCTGCTCGCCTGTTGCTGACGCACCTGGCCCATGGTCTGCGCGAGTTGCGTGAGACGCTGCTGAGCCTGCGTCAGCGCCTGGTCAAAGCCGCTGGCATCTAGTCTTAATCGGGCTACTACATCACCGACTAATAGCTCTGCCATTTAAATCGCTATCCTTCCCACTTTTCTGCTATACTCAGGGGGTACGGCTAGGGATTGCAACCCGAGAAGCTCGTTTCCGGCGAGTTGCCGTATCCATCGCACCGGAACCAACAACCGGAGGTTGGTCTCATGCCATCGAAACGTCCGAAGACCCCTGAACAACTGGAAGCTCATCGACAGTATCAACGCCAATGGGCACGTGACCATGCGGCGCAGAGCAAAGCCTATCGTGACGCGCATAAGGAAACGATCCGCGCAAACGATGCACGCTACTATGCGGCCAACCGAGAAGCCCTTCTTGCACAAGCCAAGGAATACCGAGATGCCCATAAGGAAGAAAGGAGCGCCAAGCACCGTGAGTGGTGGGCTGCCAATCGTGAAGAAATCCGCTTGAAACGCAATGCTGCTTATCAAGCCAACCGTGAAAAAATACAGGAACAACATCGGCAGTCGTATCAAAAGCATAAAGAAGCACGCGATGCGGCAAATCGTGCCTGGGCGGAAACACATCCAGACGACATACGGGCAATCAAAGCGAAGTATCGAGAAACGCATCGAGAAGAGTTGCGTGCCCAAGGACGTGCCTATAGCGCTGCTCGCTATGCGCAAGACCCAGAAAAAGCGCGCCAAGAGGCGAGAGCCCATCACGCGAAACATCGTGACACTATCAATGCACGAGCACGTCAATACCGCGCAGAGAATCCCGATACGACGAAGGAAACCCAGCGTCGTTTTCGACAAAACCATCCTGGCTATGACCGTGCCTGGAATCAAACGCATCCTGAAGTTCGTCAGATAAATCAAGAAAGATATCGAGTACGCAAAGCTGCTACCGCAATTAATGACTTTACCCGTGCGCAATGGGAAGCTATGAAACAGCATTATGGCCATCGCTGTGTGTATTGCGGACGCAAGATGAAACGCTTGACTATGGACCATCTCACACCAATTTCAAAAGGCGGCAACCATACCGCCAGCAACATAGTACCGGCCTGCCAATCCTGTAATTCGACCAAGGGCAACAGAACCGTACTAAAACCTGTGCAACCGTTGTTGCTGATTCCTGGCTAATCAGCCTTTCTCTCCCCATTCGCGGTATACAAGCTATGCAGTATCCCGATCCGCTCCTCGATCTCCTCCAACCGAGGAGGCGGGGGAGGCGGCGCGGGTGGTTCGGGATACCCTAAGACCGCCAGCATGTCCTCGAGCGTAAACGGCTCGCGGCGCTGATCCGTATCCCGGTGCACGTTCCAATACGCTTGCAGGAGCATCGCCATCGGTCGCACCTGCCGCTGCTGTTGCCGCCAGTACGCCTCGGCCAGCAGGTGCCCTTCGAGAAACGTCATGCGCCAGAACTCGCCGTCGCTGACACCAAGGCAGGTCCGTTCAAAGGCCCAGAGCTTGCCCCAGTCGATTCGGCCAAAGGGTCGCTGTCTGTCGCCTCAGCCGTGACGGCCTCCACGACCACTTGCGGGCTCGCATGGCTCCAGGCTTGGAGGATGAGCCCGACATAGGGGATGAGTCCCGTGGGGTCCGCATAGGGCAAGGACTCTTCCACTTGCGTGAGCGTCAACGCGGGGTCCTCATGCAGGCAGCCTTGGTGGAGCAGGACGGCAATATTAATATAACTTAGTTTACTTAGATCATTATCCAACAACATTTCACTGAGCCGCCGCACGGCCTCAAAAAACGTGTAGTCGCGGCCCCAGATCCGTGTGAGGGCCAACTCAATGTTCTTGACCGCCGCCCTCGTAAAGAGTAGATGCCGGGGCTTATCGAGCGTGACATCTACCAACGGAATGATCGAAGGCATACAATACTTTCTATGCTTGCATCATACATATGATGTCAGTATAATAAATGCCTATGAAGCGTATAACCGTCATGCTAAGTCTTCCACAATTTCAGGCACTGACGACTCTGGCCAAACGACACGGCCTTTCCTTTTCTGAGATGTTGCGGAGGGTCATAGATGCCTATTTAGAACAGCATAAAGATGCGTAGGCTCAACCCCCGCTTGGGTTATCTAAGCCAGGGTACGCTCTGGTATGTTTTGCTACGTTAAGCTCTGACAAGCTTTGCTCTGTTAGGTTTCGTTTTGTTTCGCTAGGCCAGGCTATGCTCCTTGTGTCGCCGCCAGCTTATAGATTTTAGGCTTTGCCCTGTTAGGTTAGGCTCCGTTGCGCTGCGATCTGCTAGGCTTCGATGCGCTACTCTGTGATGCGTTCAGCTTGGCTGCGTTGTGCTCCGGTTGCCTCTGTTGTGTAAAGCTTGGTTCAGCTCCGTTGTGTTATGCTGAGCTTGGTTATGCTATGCCCTTATGCGTTCGGTCCCGCTACGCTAGGCTTCACTAAGTCGTGCTCTGCTTTGTTTAGGTACATTTTATGCTCTATGATGAATCCCACTATGCCAGCCCCTATTGGCGGACTATTCGTGCGCAGTGCCTTGCCCGTGATAATTACCGCTGCCGTCTCTGTAATAGCGATGAGACATTACAAGCCCATCACCGCACCTATGAACGCTTCGGAAAGGAGGAGCTAAACGACCTAACAACGCTCTGTGTCCCCTGTCATGACCTTGTGACGGATCACCAACGTCGTCTCCGCTACACAACGAGGGAGTTACCACCTGTGCAAGAGGTGGCACCGCCTCATGTTGTGCATATGTTTGGCTCCTCCTATCAGGAGATTGCTTGTGAAACAGACTGCGAAATACCATCTCGAAGGCGTGGCCCCACTCTTGATGCACAATGGGCAATTGTCCGATCCGCTCAATCAATGGACCAAAGCTATCAAAAAGATCACGGACAAACGCAAGAAGACGGAAGCCGATCACGAAGAAATCGGACACCTGGAATGGCTGGGCAGCCTTTATCTGCACAATGGCCAACCGTGCATTCCGCGCGAAGCGATCAAAGCTACACTCCTGCGTGCAGCGATGACTCTCAAAAAAGGCCCCAAGGTGAAACCGGGCCTTGTGGCTGAAGAACACGCCACACTTCTCTACGATGGTCCCTCTGATCCGCAGACGCTGTACCAAGATGCCGACTTTATCTATCGCACGACGAAGAGTATGCGCGGCCAACGCGTACTGCGTACTCGTCCGATCTTCTTTCCCTGGAGTACGCAAATCCAACTCGCCTTTAACGACGAGCTGTTGAATCCCGGCGAAGTGGATGAGTTGGTTGTCATTGCCGGGACGAGTATTGGCATCTTGGAAGAACGGCCCGAATATGGGCGGTTCACGATGCATAAACTCTAAGCCAGGCTACATTCCCTTGTGCCAAGTCGGGCTGCGGCTTGCTCCGGTGAGCTGCGGCTCAACAGGCACGAGGGCCACAATGGAGGGCATTAGACCGGCTCCTCGGTTTTGAGCACTGGCGCATCGGCCGCAAGGCCCACACTGGCCGCCTCGGGGTTGTTCACATGGATGAGCGCGGTGTCGCCAATGGGGACGACGCCGGCGCCGAGGTCGGCATCCACGCCGACGCTCACCGTACTATCGCCCATGGCGCCTGCGACCACCCACGCACTCGTGGCATCAATGGGCTCGATCGTACAGGTCCCCTCGACGCTCCACTGCGCCTCCCCGTCCACCTGCGCGGGAGCGCCCCCGGCCGTCAGCGGCGCAATGGCGAGTCGGCATTTCTCTTCGGTCGTGAGGGTCACTTCAATCGGCATGCTGCCTCCTGTGGTGGTCTGCACCGGCCCGACATGCCAGCGGAGACTGGGCGCGGCCGGGGCCGTCATGACCACCTGGTCAATGTGAATCGTCTCAATCGTAATGGTCATGCTCATGCAAAAGTAATAGCCCCATCTACAGTCAGTTCAAATTCGAGCGGCAGCGCGCCATTGACCGGCGCGGACGGAATGCGGTAGCGCGTCACGAACGCATTAAAACTCCAGGTCGTGGCGCCGACATTCGGGAACCGGACAGTAAACGCGGTAGAAACGCGGTTAATCATCGCCGTCCGCAGGGCCACATGTTGCGCATTGGCGGGCACAAAGTTCGCGGACACGCGGATCGTGCCACCATCGAGCAGGGTAGGAATCTTACTCGCCCAATTCCCACCATCATGCGCACTGACATCGACCACATTGAACTGGGCACCGACTTCCGACAGGTTGGTGACTTCGGGGACAGGGGTCCCCGCCATGTTGAGGACTATGCCTGTTGCGGCAATTGCTTGAGTAGGAATTTTAGTACCCTTTCAAAAGCCCTACGCCAAAATAGGCGCGTCGGGGAATTCAAAAGTCACTTGCGCCGTCAGTGCCCCCGCCATGGGGGCCTGATCTCTCCACCCAACACAGTACCCTGAGAACCACCAAGTTGTCTTAGTAGCATTAGGCAGTACCAGAAGATACGGACGGCGCGTGCGGGTTTCCATCAGATGAATGAGGCCCGTGACTGTGCCATGCGTGGGATGTTCGGGAACATGGTTGACAACGAGCCGCATACTGTTGTTGGACAGCATGGTAGGAATTTGCGAGCCCCAGCCACCGATCCCGTCGTGCGCACTTACGTCTATGACCGAGGCCATAATGCCCGCGTCCTGGATGTCCGTCACTTCCGCAATCGTGGCATAGGTACTATCGAGGGTGAAGACGCCGCCCGACGTGTACGCGCCGTTCCCCACTGAGCCCCGGAGCCGGGCAGTCGTGGGCGTCACAGCCTCGGCAATCCAGGTGCCATTCGCCCCGGTATTTCCGGCGACGTTCGTGACCGTCACTTTGGAGACATCGACAATGCCGTGCACGGCACTCGTGGTAACGACAATCGGTGTGGCGTTGGTGGCGGCGGTAATGTTCAACACGGCCGCAATACCATCGCCAAGACGCAAGGCGATGCCGAATGCTGATCTGGCTTGGGTGGGCATATGTTACGCCCCCGCAGGCGCTGGTTGGACCGGGACGGGCTCGTCGTCTGGGGCGG
>Ga0207428_10000183_pt1 | contig 87828 bp, 83 predicted proteins | sample RhiMethybrSRZTD1_FD_187600 | JGI IMG/M metagenome (GOLD analysis project Ga0207428, IMG submission 187600) | Populus rhizosphere microbial communities from Tennessee, USA - Rhizosphere MetaG P. TD hybrid SRZTD1 (SPAdes) (version 3) | ecosystem: Host-associated > Plants > Roots > Rhizosphere >... | reverse complement strand
GCCAACTTCATCCGCAAGCACGTGTTCGTGCTGGCGGGGACGGCGGACCTGCCGATCGGCAAGGGGAAGAAGATCGACCTCAGCGAGGGCGCCGACCGCTTCCTCGGCGGCTGGCAGGTCAACGCGAACGTCACCATCATGAGCGGTCTGCCCTTCAACGTGAGCTATCGCGACGCGGGCGCGGACCGCGACACGGGCCCGAGCCGTCCCAACCTGGTCGGCGACGCCCAGACAGGCAGCGGCGACGGCCTCACCTCGCCCTACTTCAACGTGATCCCCATCGGCACCTCGGGCAGCGCGTTCGGACGTCCGGCGCGCGGGACCTTCGGCGACCTCGACCGCAACGCCCTGCGCGGCCCCGGCTTCTGGAACGTGGACGCGTCGCTGTTCAAGCGCTTCCGCATCCGGGGCAACAGCAACCTCGAGTTCCGCATCGAGGCCCAGAACGTGTTCAACCACGTCAACCTCGACAACCCCGACGCCGAAGTCGGCGTGCCCGGGAACAACAACACGCACGCCGGGTTCATCAGCGGGACGGCGCCCAACTGGAACCCGCGGAACGTGCAGTTCGCGCTGCGGTTCCAGTTCTGACGACCCGGCCGTAGCGGATCGTTTCGATTGGGAGAGAGGCGGGCCACCCGGCCCGCCTCTCTTTTTGCCTAAGATCACCTCATGCGCGCGGGAAGGCTCGGGATCGTGTTGTGTGCGCTCATGGCCGCCCAGGCCTCGCGAGCGGACGCGCAATCGAGGCCCGCGCGTGCGGCCTCGGCTCCGACGCCGGCGGAAGCGGCGGTGGCGGAGGGAATCGCCCTTCTCCAGCAGAACCGCCCGTCCGATGCGCGCGCCCGCTTCGAACACGCGCTCACGCTCGACCCGCGGTCTCCGGACGCGCACTACATGCTCGGCTGGCTACGGGAGCAGGCGCGCGATTTCGCGGGAGCGGCAGCGGAATACGAGTCCGCCCTGGCGTCGGCGCCCACGCGCGCGGCCATCCGCGACCGTCTTGGCTTCGTCCAGGGCGAGCTGGGAGACACCGCGCGGGCGATCGCGGAGTTCCGGCAGGCCGTGAGGCTCGACCCCAAGCTGTTCGACGCGCGCTATCACCTGGGAGCGACGCTCTGGTGGACGGGCGATGCGGCGGGCGCGCTACCCGAGCTGAGGGAAGCGGTCCGGCTGCAGCCCGGACATGCCGAGGCCCGGTACTACCTGGCCCTGACCTTGAAGCGCTCGGGCGACCTGCCGGGCGCGGTCGGCCACTTGCGTCGCGTCGTGCGCCTCAGCCCCTCGCTGACACCCGCGTACGTGCAGCTCGGCGTCGCCCTGCGCGAGTGGGGCGACGTCGACGGGGCCGTGGCCGCCTTGCAGAAAGCGGTCGAGCTCGACCCTGCCTCCGCCGAGGCGCGGAACACGCTGGGACTCGCGCTCATGGACAAGGGGGAGGCGGAGGCGGCGGTGGCCGCCTTCCGCGAGGTGCTCGCACGTGACCCCGGCTACGCGTCCGCCCGCCACAACCTCGGCAGCGCGCTGATGCAGAAGGGTGATCTCGAGGGCGCGGTGGAGATCTACCGCACGCTCACCACGGCGGCCGATCCCCCCAGCGCCGAGGCCTTCTACAACCTCGGCGTCGCTCTCAAGCAGAAGGACGACCTGGCAGGGGCGGAGACCGCGCTGCGCCGCGCGATCGACCTCGATCCGCAGTCCGCGCTGCCGGAGGCGCCCTACACGCTCGGGGTCGTTCTCTGGCAGACGGGACGCGCGGACGAGGCGGTGCCCGCGTTCCAGCGCGCGCTCGCGGCGCGCGCGGACTACGCGGAGGCGCACTACATGCTGGGCACGGTGCTGAAGCAGCTCGGCAAGGCGGACGACGCCCTGGCCCAGCTACGGGAGACCGTCCGCCTGCAGCCGCGGTCCGCGGAGGCGCAGCTCAGCATCGGCCAGATCCTGCGCCAGCGCGGCGACACGGCCGGCGCGTCCGCCGCCTTCGCGGAAGCGGACCGGCTGCGCAAGCTCAAGGCCGACGACCAGGCGGCCACGTTCGCGGTGAGCGCGGGCCTGAAGAAGCTGGCCGCGAAGGATCTGGCCGGCGCGATCGCCAGCTTCCGCGAGGCGGTGCGCTTGTCGCCCGAACACGCGCAGGCGCAGTACCAGCTCGGCCTGGCCCTGCAGAAGGCGGGAGCCGCGGTCGAGGCGCGGCAACACCTGGCCGAGGCCCGGCGGCTCGCGCCGTACCTGGCGCCGTCCGATCCGCGCGACTGACGTCAGCGCGAAGCGAGCGGAGCCCTCTCCGTCCCGTCCGCGAGCGACCACGCGAACGGGTACGTGCGCGAGGCCGCGGGCTTGCGCGCCCGTGGCTCCAGCCCGGCCAGCAGGTCCAGATAGGCCGCGTTGGTCCAGCCGAAGCCGATCTGGTTGGCGGCGTAGCCGAACTTGATCCCGGCCTCCACGTCGGACTCGCGCCGCTGCACGTCGTATTTCTCCTTGATCGTCCCGTGCTCCTCGAACTCCTTCGTCACCAGCTCCAGGAACTTGCGTGAGACGCGGTCCGCGTCGGCGCCGAATCCGTACCGGCGAAGGCCGTCCGCCGGGATCATCTGCAGGGGCGCCCATCCGAACGGCGCGTCCCACTGGTTGCCGGTGACGCGCGTGCTCGTGAGCAGGCCGCCCGGGGCCTCGAACAGCTTCAGGTTCGCGCGCACGCGCGCGGCCTGCGCCTTCGAGGCCAGCCCCGCCCACAAGGGATAGAACGTGGTGGCGAACTCGTATTTCCGGCGCGTCTTCGTCTCGAAGTTGTAGTCGAGGTAGAGACCCGATGGCGCGTCCCACAGGTACTTGTCCACGGCGGCGTGCCGCGCCGCCGCGCGGCGCCGCCACTCCGCCGCGCCCGCCGTGTTGCCCACCGTCTCCTCGATGCGCGCCGCCTCCGTCTCCATCCGGAAGAGGAGCGTGTTCAAGCAGACGGGGGCGTAGTGGATGATGTCCACGTTGAAAAGGCCGAAGCGATTGGAGGGGTCGAAGCCCGACTCGCGCATCGAGCGGTCGCCCTTGTAGAAGAGGTCGGTCAGGCGGTCGTTCGCGCGGTCGTAGTAGCGATCGACGTCGTAGTCGCCCTTGGCCGCCTCCGGATGGTCGCGGTAGTGCTCGCGGATGCGGTCGTAGTGCGTGCGGCCCTGCGCGTCCTTCTCGTCGCTCAGCACCTCCGCCGCCGGGCCGTCTCCGAGGTCGTAATAGCGCGAGAGTCCCGTCCCGGGGATGAGGTGGGGCTCGGTCGTCCAGAACTGGTAGTACTTCTCGATCGCGGGCCGCGTGCGGCGCAGCCATTCCTTGTCCCCGGTCTTCTCGTAGACGCCGAGGACCATCTCGGTGAGGAAGGGAGGCTGCGAGCGTGTCATGTAGTACGTCCGGTTCGCGTTGAGGATGGTCCCGTAGTGCTCGATCTCGTAGAGGAAGTTCTCCACCATGTCCCGCGCCCGCTCCGTCTCGCCGTCGGCGAGCAGGCCGACCTGGATGAAGTAGCTGTCCCAGCCGTACATCTCGTTGAAGCGGCCGCCGGGCACGACGTACGGACGCGGCAGGTAGAGGAGGCCCGGATCGGCGGGCATGGCGCGCCCGGCGGGCAGCACGCGCAGCTCGATGCGCGCGAGGTCTTCCGCCGTCATGGTCTTCTTCAGCTCCGCCTCCACGCGGCCGCGGTCCTCTTCAGGCGGGAGGTAGACGGGCCAGGGCTGGCCGGCCGCGCGCGCGAACTTCGGATCGGGAGCGGCCTTGGCCAGGTCGCGCGTGGAGCGGCTCAGCGTGGTCCAGCCGTTCTTGATGTAGGCGCGCACCGCGGCCACGCGCGCGGGTGACAGCGCATCCGCGGGCGGTGCGGGTGCGGGCGCGGCCGCAGCCGCGGCCGTGATGAACAGGCTGGCGAAGACGGCTCGGCGGAGGCTCGGGGCCATCGGGGTTCCCCCTTTACGTCTGCATTGTGCATTGTCCAGGCGAGAATGGGGCGTGCGCATCCTGGACATCCGCGAGACCACGAGCCTCATCTCGTCCTCCATCCGCAACGCGTACATCGATTTCGGCCGGATGACGACCAGCCTGGTGGCCGTCGTCACCGACGTGATGCGCGACGGCCGGCGCGTCGTGGGCTACGGCTTCAACTCGAACGGGCGCTACGGCCAGGGCGGGCTCATCCGCGAGCGGTTCGCGCCGCGCCTCCTGGAGGCGGCGCCCGAGAGCCTGCTCGACGGCTCGGGCGCGAACCTCGATCCCGACCGCGTGTGGACAACCTTGATGCGCAACGAGAAACCGGGCGGCCACGGCGAGCGCTCGGTCGCAGTGGGCACGATCGACATGGCGGTCTGGGACGCGGTGGCCAAGATCGCGGGGAAGCCTCTCTTCCGCCTCCTGGCCGAGCGCCACGGCCGCGCGGCCGACCCGCGCGTCTTCGTCTACGCCGCGGGCGGATACTACGCGCCGGACAAGGGGCTCGAGGTCCTGCGCGCGGAGATGCGCGGCTACGTGGAGCGCGGGTACACCGTCGTCAAGATGAAGATCGGCGGCGCCTCGCGGGACGAGGACCAGCGGCGGATCGAAGCCGTCCTCTCCGAGATCGAGGGACGCGCGCGCCTGGCCGTGGACGCGAACGGGCGCTTCGACCTGCCCACCGCCGTCTCCTACGCGCGCATGCTGCGCGCGTACCCGCTCTTCTGGTTCGAGGAGGCGGGCGATCCGCTCGATTTCGCGCTGCAGGCGGCCCTGGCCGCGGAGTATCCCGGTTCGATGGCCACGGGGGAGAACCTCTTCAGCCACCCGGACGCGCGCAACCTGCTCCGCTACGCCGGGATGCGTCCGGATCGCGACTGGCTGCAGTTCGACTGCGCGCTCTCGTACGGCCTCTGTGAATACCAGCGCACGCTGGCCGTGGTCGAGGAGCACGGCTGGTCGCCCACGCGCTGCATTCCGCACGGCGGGCACCAGATGTCGCTGCACATCGCGGCCGGCCTCGGCCTCGGCGGGAACGAGGACTATCCCGACCTCTTCCAGCCCTTCGGCGGGTTCCCGGACGGGGTGCGCGTGGAGGACGGCTACGTCACGCTGCCGGAGCGCCCCGGGCTCGGCTTCGAGGGCAAGGCCGAGCTCATCCGCCGGATGCGCGCGCTCGCCGAATAGCGCGCTCGTCTCTCCGCGCGGCTATTCCTTGACCGTATCGAGGGTGACCTTCACGTCCGTCGCGCCGACGGCCACCCCGCGCGTCGTCCCCTCGAGGTCACCCTTCGCCGCCACCGCGTCTCCCGACTTCGAGAGGCGCGCGGTGACGGTCAGCGGCCCGACGAACGCCGTGCCCGCGATCATCGCGTCGCGGCCGGAGATCGAGAACTTGAAAGGGAAGGTCACGTTGTCTTCCCGCCGCACGGCCAGGATCTTGTTGTCCGCGGCGGAGCGCGCGATCACGAAGAGGACGCCGCCCGTGGCTCGGGATGCGAGCGAGGGCGCCACCCCGATCGTGCCCGCGACCGATCCCGTGTCCGCGCCCGCGCCCGCCGGCGGCGCGGCGTCGATGGGCGGATGTCCGGGCGGCAGCGAAGAGTCGGCAACGGGAGCAGCGGTCTCCGGGGCCCCGGAGCGATCGCGCGAGGTCAGCGGCCGCAGTGACGACGGGGGCGGGGCCTCGGCGTCCGGCGGCGGTATCGGCTTCTCCCGCTGGCACGAAAGGAACACACCCGCGACGAGGCAGAGACCCACGGCCAGACGCTTTTCCCGCATGCGGTCATTCTATGATGCGTGGGTCACATGAAGAAGTTCCTGGCCGTCGTCCTCGCCGCTCTCGCGTCGTTCCTGCTCGTGGCGGTGCGGCACCTCGAGAGACCCACCGAGCCGGCGCCGGCCTCGATCCCGCACGCCGACCCTCGCCCCGCAACGGCGCCCGCCGCCCCGGCTCCGCGGGCAGCACCCACGTCGATCTCACTGGGCGATCCCGCCCTCGAACGCCAGGTGGCTCTCGTGATCGAGAGCATGGACCGGACCGGCCATCCTCCTCAGGGAGTGGCGCAGGGCGGTCGGCGCGGCGGCACGCGCGGCGTCTTCGAAAACGTCGAAGGACGGCTGCCCCGCCAGGCGGGTGGTTACTACACTGAAACCGACGTGTGGCCGCGGGGAGCGGGCGGACGCGGCGCCCGCCGTCTCATCTTCGGCCGCGGAGGCGAGGTGTACTACACGGCCGACCACTACCGGACGTTCGTGAGGGTCCGGTGAGCTTCGTCGATCTGCACCTGGTGCTCCCCGGCCTGCGCGGGCATCGCGTCCACGTCGCCGCCGCCGCCGACGAGCCGAAGCTGCGCGCCGCCCTGACCTCGGCCGGCTTCGAGGTCGTCACCGCGGCCGGCTCCGCCATCACGAACGAGAGCACGCTGTTCGAGGAGATGGCCCGCGCCTTCCGGTTTCCCGATTACTTCGGCCACAACTGGTCCGCCCTGGCCGACTGCCTGCGGGATCTGAGGGATCGGGAGAACACGCGCATCGCCCTCCTGTGGTTGGACGCGGACGCGAGCCTCGACGCGGATCTGCAGACGTTCCTCGATGCGACCCGCGTGCTCGACGGCGTCGGATCCGAGCTCGCCGAAGACGACGAGCTGGGAAAGGCCCACCAGCTCGAAGTGTTCCTGCTAGGCGCCGGCTCCGGGTTCGGCGCCTCCGCCTGAGGCCGCGTCGGCGAGCAGGGCGTCCAGCTTCTGCACGAACGCGCTGCGCGGCAGCACGGTGGTGCAGCCCGCGGCCGCCGCGTCGCGTCCGCGCTGCGCCTCCACGTGGCTGAAGAAGCCGACGACGGGCAACCCGGCGAGCGACGGCTCGGCCCGCAGTCCGGCCAGGGTGTCGGACACGGGCAGGCGCCGCGAGTCGAGGTCCAGGATCACGAGCCGCGCCCCGGCGTGGGCGCCCGCCACCGCATCCGCGGCCGTGCGGGCGGGCTTCACCTCGAGGCCGTGAGCCTTGGCCGCCTCGCGGATCCGGCTCAGGAACATGAGGTCGTCGACGAGCGCGATCAGGGTGGGCATGAGCCCAGCTTATAATCCCTTCGATCATTTTCGACCTGCGCGCGAATCGCGGCGGGCAAGGAGCACGACCGGTCATGACCGCCCTCAAGGGAAGCAAGACGCACGAGAACCTGAAGCACGCCTTCGCGGGCGAGAGCCAGGCCAACCGCCGCTACCTCTACTTCGCGCGCGCGGCGGACATCGAGGGCTACCCGGAGATCGGCGGCCTCTTCCGCGACACGTCGGAGGCGGAGACGGGCCACGCCTTCGGCCACATGGACTTCCTGAAGGCGGTCGGCGATCCCGCCACGGACGTGGCCTTCGGCAACACGCGGCAGAACCTCCAGTCCGCCATCGAAGGCGAGACCTACGAATACACGCAGATGTACCCGGGGATGGCGCGCACCGCCCGCGAAGAGGGCTTCCCCGAGATCGCGGAGTGGTTCGAGACGCTGGCCAAGGCCGAGCGCAGCCACGCCGGACGCTTCACGAAGGGCCTGGACGGTCTCAAGGAGCTCTAGGCCTGGCCTTCGACCCGTCCGATCCCGCCTTTCTCGATGGGGCCGCCGTCGAGAAGGAGCTCGCCCGTGTCACCGAGATCTGCGACGGCTGCCGTCGCTGCCATCGGTTGTGCCCGAGCTTCGACTTCATGCTCGAGCGAGTGGACGCGCACGAAGGGGATGTCGCCAAGGTCACGTCCGCCGACTACCGGCGGATCGTCGACCTGTGCTGGCAGTGCAAGCTCTGCTTCAACCATTGTCCGTACACGCCGCCGCACCGCTTCGACATCGACTTCCCGCGGCTGATGCTGCGGGCCAAGGCGGCGCGGACGAAGGCGGAAGGGGTGAGCTGGCAGGACCGCTGGCTGGGCAGCACGGATACCCTGGGCGCTCTGGCGTCGGCGACGGCGCCCCTCGCCAACTGGGCCAACTCGTCCGCCCCCGGACGGGCGCTGCTCGAGAAGGTCTTCGGCATCGAGCGTCACCGCACGCTGCCGAAGTTCCATCACAAGACGTTCGGCCGCTGGTTCCGCGAGCGCGGCGGCGGCCGCGTGGGCGAAGGGCACAAGGTCGCGTTCTTCACCACCTGCGTCGTCAACTACAACGAGCCCCAGGTCGGCCGCGACGCCGTCTCCGTCCTCGAGAAGAACGGCTGCGCGGTCTCCTGCCCCGAGAGCCAGGTGTGCTGCGGGATGCCGTACCTCGACGGCGGGGACATGGCCGCGGCCCGCGCGAATGCCCGTCGCAACCTCGACACGCTCCTGCCCCTGGTCCAGGCAGGAGCGGACATCGTGGTGACGCAGCCGACCTGCTCCTACGTCCTCAAGAAGGAGTACCCGCTGCTCGCGCCCGGACCCGACGCGCAGGCGGTGGCGGCGAAGACCTTCGACACCTTCGAGTTCCTCGTCAAGCGCCACAAGGAGGGGCACCTCGCGACGGATTTCAAGGGGCGCGGGCCGGGCAAGGTCGCCTACCAGGCGCCGTGCCACCTGCGCGCGCAGAACATGGGCTACAAGACGCGCGACGTGCTGCAGCTCGTCCCGGGGACGGAGGTCACGGTCGTGGAGCGCTGCACGGCCATGGACGGGACGTGGGGGATGAAGAAGGAGTTCTATCCGATCAGCCTGCAGTTCGCGCGCAAGGCCGCGGCGGAGATGGAGGCGGCCCAGCCCGACACCTACGCCACCGACTGCTCGCTGGCCGCGCTCCAGATCGCGGACGTGCGGGGCGCTCGCCCCGCTCACCCCGTGAGCCTGCTGCGCGAGGCCTACGGCCTGCCGGAAGAGCACTAGGACGCCCGTGCGCAAGATCGAGCGCGGCGAGATCAAGGACCTCGTGGCCTACGAGAAGGCCCGTGAGGGCATGCGCGCGCAGGTCATCCAGGTCAAGAGGCATCGCCGGGTGGCGGTGGGGCCGAACCTGACCCTCCTCTTCGAGAACCGCGAGACCGTCCTCTTCCAGATCCAGGAGATGGTCCGCACGGAGCGGATCGTCGACGATGGGCGGATCCAGGAGGAAGTGGACGTCTACAACGCGCTCGTGCCCGACCATGGCGAGCTCTCCGCCACCTTGTTCATCGAGATCCCGGAGCTGGTGCGGATGAGCCAGGACCAGGTCCGGGAGACGGTCAATCGCTTCCAGGGGCTCGACCGGGACCGCGTCTGGCTGCAGGTGGACGGCCTGCGGGTTCCCGCTCGCTTCGAGTCCGGCCACAGCAAGGAAGAGAAGATGGCGGCCGTGCACTACGTGCGCTTCGCGCTGCCGGAGGCGGCGCGGGCCGCGCTCGGGGAGGCCGCGGCCGACGTGCGCGTGATCGTGGAGCACCCGCACTACCGGGCGGAAGCGGTCCTTTCCGCGGAGACGCGGCGCTCGCTAAACGAAGACCTCGCGGACTGAGCCGTTCCGGACGAGACGGGCCCTTATAATCGAAAGACATGACAGTGCGGACCGCACCTCGTTGATGCAGTCGTCGCGCTCGCTCGCCCTCGTGGGCAGCATGGTCCGCCGGCTCCTGGACCGGTTCAAGCAATCGGTCCTCTCCGTGCAGGAGTACGTCCTGCTCTCCGCGCGGGGGATCGCCGCCATATTCTCGGCCCCCCGTTATCCCCGCGAGATCGTGGCCCAGATGGACTCGCTCGGCGTCGGATCGCTGTCCATCGTCGTCCTGACCGGCATGTTCACGGGCATGGTCATGACCCTGCAGTCCGCGGCCAGCCTCGACGCCTTCGGGGCCCGGCCCTACGTCGGCCGCCTCGTCTGCGTGTCGATGGTGCGCGAGCTGGGGCCGGTGCTGACGGCCCTGATGGTGACGGGGCGCGTCGGGTCGGGCATGGCCGCGGAGCTCGGCTCCATGGTCGTGACCCAGCAGATCGACGCCTTGCGCGTGCTCGGCTCCGATCCCATCCGCAAGCTCGTCGCGCCCCGCCTCCTGGCCGGCATCGTGATGGTGCCCATCCTCACCATCATCTCGGACACGCTGGGCATCTTCGGCGGCAGCCTGATCGGCATCTTCAACCTCAAGCTGTCCTGGGAGTTCTTCTGGCGGTCGGTCGGAAACGCGCTCACCATCAACGACCTCGTGATGGGTCTGGGCAAGCCCGTGATGTTCGGGTTCATCCTGACTTCGGTGGGCTGTCACATGGGACTTCGGACCACCGGCGGCACCCAGGGCGTCGGGCTCTCCACCACGCGCTCGGTCGTCGTGGCCTCCGTCCTCATCCTGGCTTCCGACTTCTTCATGACCAAGATCCTGCTCATGCTGTTCCCGGTGAACTGAAGCGATGCCTCGGCCGATGGACGAGCGCGACGAAAGCCAGCTCCTCGACGAGGGACAGACGGAGGCCGCGGCGCGCGACGTGGATACGCCCGTGATCTCCCTGCGGGACGTCCACCTCGCCTACGACCGGCCCATCCTCCAGGGGGTGAGCTTCGACCTCTCGCCGGGAACGACCAAGATCCTTCTCGGGGGGTCCGGCTCGGGGAAGAGCACGATCCTCCGCCTCCTCCTCGGTCTCCTGAAGGCGGACTCCGGCTCCATCGTCGTGGACGGGACGGAGGTCACCGCTCTCTCCGAGGAGGAGATGCGCGACGTGCGCCTCAAGATCGGGATGGTCTTCCAGGAGGGCGCGCTCTTCGACTCGCTCACCGTCGGCCAGAACGTCGGCTACCGCCTGATCGAAGAGGGCCGGCTGGAGGAAGAGGAGATCGAGGCGCGCGTGCGGGAGATGCTGGGCTTCGTCGGCCTCGCCACGCATTACGAGAAGATGCCGTCCGACCTGTCGGGCGGGCAGAAGCGGCGGGTGGCCTTCGCGCGGGCGCTGGTCGCACGCCCGCAGATCATGTTCTACGACGAGCCGACCACGGGCCTCGATCCCATCACCTCGACCACGATCACCGACCTCATCTGCAAGGTGCGGGACCTCGACGGGGTGAGCTCGATCCTCGTCACCCATCAGCTCCGCGACGCCTACAACGTGGCGCGGACGTTCATGATCAAGAAGGACGACGAATACGTCACGAGCGTGGTCGACGACATCTCCATGCTGGAGGGCACCGAGTTCATGATGCTCCGCGAGGGCACGGTGGTGTTCCAGGGCTCTCCGCACGAGCTGCAGACGTCGACGGACCCGTATATCAGGGAGTTCTTGTCTTGACCAAGTCAGGGGGGGCACTCACGCATCATCCGCGATGGGCGTTCGCGACCCCCCCTGAAACCCCCCTCGCTCGTCGCCGCCGCTACGCGGCGCCGCCGAGCTCTACGTAACCTAGAGAGGCTTTATGGCCGAAAAGAAGGCTCTGACCTGGACCGAGCTGAGGGTGGGCGTCGTCGTGCTCGTCAGCCTCGTCGTCCTTGCCGGCACCATCCTGTACATCGGGTCCGGCAGCGGCTCGCCCTGGGCCAAGAAGTACACGATCAAGGCGAGCATGAGAGACGTCAACGGGCTCAAGCCCGGCGCGACCGTGCGGGTGGGTGGCGTCGAGGTGGGCACGGTGACCAAGGTCGAGTTCGCAAAGGGGAGCGGCGAGGTCGAGGTCGAAATGCGGCTCGACAGCCGCGTGCAGGACCGCGTCACGGACAAGAGCGAGGCCTCGCTGGGCGCGCTGGGCCTCCTGGGCGAGAAGGCGGTGGACATCACGGCCGCGCCCGGAGGCACGCCCATCACCGACAACGGCTGGGTCAACGCCGAGAAGGAGGACGCCTTCAAGGGCCTCATGGCGGACACGTCGGAGTCCACCGCCCACCTGCGCAAGATCCTCGCCCGCATGGACGCGGGCGAAGGGCTCATCGGCAAGGCCCTGCGCGACGAGGAGCTGTACGACCGCATGACGGACGTGGCCACGCGCCTCCAGTCCGCGATGGGCAAGATGGAATCGGACCGCGGCCCTCTGGGCCGCCTGATGAACGACCAGGAGATGTCTCGGAACCTGGCGAAGTCGGCGGCCGGCCTCGAGGCCGTCATCTCCCGTGTGGAGTCCGGTCAGGGCGCGATCGGTGCGCTGTCCAAGGACGAGAAGCTCGTCGCGGACCTCAAAGGCGTGGTCGGCAACCTCAATGCCGTCTCGTCCAAGCTCGCCAAGGGGGAAGGCTCTCTGGGCAAGATGATGACGGACGACACGCTCTACCGGCGGCTCGACGCCCTGACCCTGCGCCTGGACAGCCTGGCCTCCCGCATGGAGAAAGGGGAGGGAAGCCTGGCCAAGCTCATGAACGACCCCGACTTCTACGACAACCTCAACGGCGCCGCCATGGACGCGCGGTCGCTGATCGCCGACGTCAAGAAGAATCCGAGCAAGTACTTGCGGGTGCAATTGAAGGTGTTCTAATCTAGCCTCAGTCTTTCCGCCGTTTTCTACCAAGAGGTGACGTCATGACGAGTTACGAGGATGACGACGACCGCGACTCCAGCGCGTCCAGTGTCATCCTGGCCTTCCTTCTCGGCGGCTTGACCGGTGCCGCCGTCGCCCTTCTCTATGCTCCGCGCTCCGGCAAGGAGACGCGGGACCTCCTCAGCGAGCGGGTCCGCGAGACGGCCGAGCGCGGCCGCGAGCTGAAGGAGGAAGCAGTGGGCCGCGGCCGGGCCCTGGTCAACGACGCGACGAACTACGTCGAGAGGCAGAAGCAGGAGCTGGAGGGCCGGAAGGAACGGTTCACGGCCGCGGTGGAGGCGGGACGCCAGGCCTACCGCGAGGAGAAGCAGAAGGAGAACGCCTAGGCGACCGAGGGGGGAATGGACTCGCTGGGACTTGTCTTTCTAGGTGTGATTGCGTTCGCCTCCCTCGTCCAGGGCATTTTCCTGGTGGGGCTGGCCTTCGGCGGGCTGCGCATCGCCCGCCGCATGGGCGAGATCCAGAAGAGCGTCGAGGAGGAGATCCGGCCCGCCCTCGACGACGTCTCGCGGCTGGCGCGCAACCTCGCCTCCGTCTCGCAGCTCGCGACCCAGCAGGCCCAGCGCCTGGAGACCGTCGTCGCCCACACCGTGAGCCGCGTGGACGAGGCGCGCGATCAGGTGCGCGAGGCGATCGGCCGTCCCCTCGACTCTTTCCGGGACGTGACCGCGGTGCTGAAGGGCTTCAAGCGCGGTCTCGACGTCTACCAGCGCCTGGGCGGGCTGGCCGCGCAACGCCGGGGCGCCACCCGCCGCTACGCGGAAGACGAGCACCTGTTCATCTGAACTGGGCTCGGTCCACAACCGACCATCAGGCCGGCGGTTGTGCGTGCGGGCGCTCCGGTTGCGGTCGGTCCTTTGCTTTCGGCTTACTGCGCGGCGGCTTTCGTGGATTCGATGATCCGCCGGGCCAGGGCCCGTTCCAGGGCCGCGCGCTGATCGCCTTCGAACGACGCCGTGTCCACGCGGATCTGGGCGTCGCCGCGCCCCCACACGACGAGCGCTTCCGTCCCGCGGTCGACGTGCGTGACCTCGCCCCAGGGCACGAGCGTCGTGCCGGTCAGCTCGCGTGAGTTGAGGCCGTCCGGCTCGATGTCCAGCCGGTAGCGCAGGCGCGAGCTGCCCACGCCCGCGACCGCGACCGCGCCCACGACCAGGGCCGCCCGGGCCCACCGGCGGGGGACGAGCGCCGCCGCGGCCGCGAGCAGGAGAGCCGCCGCCAGAGCGGCCGTGCCCACCACCCAGCCGTAGTCGATGCGCAGGGCCGCGTTCAGCAGGGTGAGGCGCGGAGAGCGCAAGGCCACCGGCAGCACCGCCGCCGCGGCCACGCCGAGGCCGAGAGCCGACATCCATCGTGCGCGTGTGGACATGGGGGGATGGTAGCGGCCCGACGTGCCCCGGTAGGTCAGATTCGGGCTAGAGGCGCGTGGACTTGTGCTCGACGCCGTCGTACGAGAGGAGGCGGCCCCGCTCGTCGTCGACCGTCTCGATGTGGACGGGGCGCCGCCACAGCCGATGCAGGTTCTTCAGCGTGTCCCGCGCCTTCTCGACGTCGAGCGGGATGCCCTCGAACCGGTGCTGCAGGTACAGCTCGCCGCGGTTTGCGTAGTTCGCGTCCGTCACGTGGATGATGGGCTGGCCCAGGTTCGTGAGCTGGAAGAGGAGCCGCTCCTTCACCTTCCGCCAGTCCCGGCTCACGATCACGTGGCGCCCGGTGCGCGCGTCGTAGCCGTACACGAAGAGCTCCAGCCGCTGGCAGAACTCCTCGTTCATGAAGGCGTCGATGAACATGACGTCGTTGTAGATCTTCCGGACCTCGAAGATCTTCTGGCGCCCGAGGCCCAGCTTGTGGTCCCAGCGCCGCTTGACGTCGTTGTCGTCGCACTCGTCGTATTCCTTGCCGAACTTCCCCTTGTTCCAGCGGTCTTCGATCTCGCGGAACAGCTCGATGCCGATCTTGTAGGGATTCAGCCGGCCCGGGCTCATGGCCATCGTCCCCGAGTGCTGGTCCGCGAAGTCGATGACCTCGGAATCGGTGAGTGCGCGCTGGGTCATGATCGTCGAGTGCCAGTAGGAGGCCCAGCCCTCGTTCAGGACCTTCGTCATGCCCTGGGGCGCGAAGTAGTAGGCCTCCTGGCGCACGATGCCGAGGACGTCGCGCTCCCAGTTCTCGAGCGGTGCGTGCTCGATCAGGAACTGCAGCACGTCCCGCTGCGGGTCCTCGGGCACGCGCTTCTTGCGCTTCGCGCGCTCCGCCATCCGCGCCTTCTGCTCCTCCAGGAAGGCGGGCGGGTTGATGTACGGCTCCATGTAGCCCTTGCTGGGGAGGCGCGGGACCTTCTCCGCCGGCTCGTCCTCCGCGGGGGGAGCGGACACGCGCTCGCGCCGCTCCTGCCTCTCGATGAAGGCGGCGTGGTAGTCGATCAGGTTCTCGAGGGACAGGCAGGCGTCGATGAAGCCCTCCACCGTCTCCACGCCGTGGCGGTCGATGTAGGACCGCACGCGGGTGGCGTGGTTGGCCATGGCGTCGATCATCCGGCGGTTCGTCTTGGCGAACCACAGGTTGTTCTTGAAGAAGTCGGCGTGGCCGAACACGTGCGCCATCACCACCTTCTGCTCGACGGCGGCGTTGGCCTTCATGAGGTACGCGTAGACGGGGTTGTTGTTGATGACCAGCTCGTAGATCTTCGAGAGCCCGTAGGTGTAGGTCTTGGCCAGCTCCTCGTAGTCCATCCCGAACCGCCAGTGGGGATAGCGGGTGGGGAAGCCGCCGTAGGCGGCCACCTCGTTGAGCTGGTCGTAGTCCAGGACCTCGAAGACGACGTCGTAGAAGTCCAGGCCGTACTGGCGGGCGTACCCCTCGATCTCGTGCCGCCAGCGCTCCAGATCAGGCGATAGGTTCATCGCGAGGGATCGAGATGACCGCCACGGACGGCGCGGGCGGCGGGATTCACTCCCGGCGCTCGCGTCACAAGCCCTTGCCCAGGAACCGCTTGATCGCGTCGTAGATCTCGTCCTTGTCGCGGATCTCGCTGGTCACGACCTTGGGCTCGCCGGGGAAGGCGTCCTCGATGTCGTTCTTGAAGCGGCCGCCCCCGTAGGACGAGCGCACCTGGCCGAAGCAGAAGAGGTTCAGCTTCGGGAGGAGGTCCTTGCGCAGCAGCTCCATGCATTGATCGGTGTCGCGGCTGTCCCCGTTCTCGCCGTCCGAGAAGTGGAACAGGTACACGTTCCAGGAATCGGGCGAGAAGCGGCTGTCGATGGCGGCGTTGATCAGCTCGTAGGCGGTCGAGATCTTGGTGCCGCCGCTCTCGCGCAGGTGGTAGAACGTGTGCTGGTCCACCTCCTTCGCGAAGGCCTCGTGCACGACGTACACGTTCTCGAGGTTCTTGTACTGGCTGCGCAGCCAGGTGTCGATCCAGAACGAGGCCACGCGCACGATCTCCTTCTGCTGGTCGCCCATGCTGCCGGACACGTCCATGCAGAGGATGATCACGGCGTTGCTCTCCGGCACCTCGCGCACGTGCCAGGAGCGGTAGCGGCGGTCCTCGCGGATGGGCACGATGAGCGGGTTGCCGGGGTTGTACAGGCCGAGGGCGACCTGGCGCTTCAGGGCTTCGCGGAACGTGCGCTTGAAGTGGCGGAGGCTCTCCGGGCCCACCCGGCGGATGTTCGAGTACTTCACCTTCTCGACGGGCACGGACCGGCGGCCGCGGGGATGGATGCGTGGAAGCTCCAGCTCCTCGCCCAGGATGGCGGCCAGCTCGTCGAGCGAGACCTCCGCCTCCAGGATGTGGTCGCCCGGCTCGGTGCCCGGCGCGCCCTCCACGCCTTCGCCGGCCTCGCCCTCGCCCTGGCCGACGCCGCCTGCTTCCTTGCTGCCGAAGCGGAAGCGCGGGATCTCGATCTGGGGAAGGGGAATGGAGACGATGTGCTTGCCCTGGCGTCCGATCAGCTCGCCCTGGGTCAGGTACTTCCGGAATTCCTTCTTGATCACGCCGCGGACGATCTGGCGGAACCGCTTCACGTCGCGATCGATCTTGCGCAGCATCGTCGTCATCGGGCCTCGCGCCCTATGAAGGCCAGGGTACGGGAATTCCCCAGGAGAGACAAGATCGGCGGGCGGCGGGCGGCGTGCTACAGTGCGCGCCAACCGCGCGGGACCGCGCGTTTTCCGCAGCGGAGCGAGGACGCGTTTTCGACGATGAAGTACTGCGACACCTGCCGCTCCGCGTACCCCAACGACTTCAGCACCTGTCCGCGCGACCAGGCCCCCCTGCGCGCCACCGCCGACCTCGTGCCGGGCATGGTCGTGCGCGGCAAATACGAAGTCCTGGAGAAGATCGGCGCGGGCGGGATGGCGGCCGTCTACAAGGTGCGCCACCTCGCCTTCGGCGAGATCCGCGCCCTGAAGGTGGTGGCCGCGAAGCTCTGCGACGACGAGGGGTTCCTGAAGCGCTTCCGCACGGAGGCCGTGGTCACGCGCCGTCTGCAGCACCCGAACGCGGTGCGGGTGGACGATCTCGACGTCACCGAAGACGGCCGGCCCTTCATCGTCATGGAGCACGTCCAGGGCAAGAACCTGCGCGAGGTGATCCGCGCGGAGGGTGCCTTCGAAGTGGCGCGGGCGGCGGCCATCGGGAAGCAGGTGGCGTCGGCGCTGGGGGCCGCACATGCCCTCGGCATCACCCATCGCGACATCAAGCCGGACAACATCCTGCTCACGGTGGGGCCGGACGGGCAGGCCCTGGCCAAGGTGCTGGACTTCGGGATCGCGAAGGTCCGCGAGGGATCGTTCGACGTGGGACCCGGCTACACGCCGACGGAGACGGGGATGGTCGTGGGCACGCCGCAATACGTTTCGCCCGAGCAGGCGATGGGCAAGCGAGGCGACGACCTCGATGGCCGCTCGGACCTCTATTCGCTGGGCGTCACCCTCTACGAGATGATCACGGGCCGCCTGCCCTTCGAGTCGACGACGCCGATGGAGATGATCCTCCATCACGTGCAGACGCCGCCGCCGCCACCCCAGAAGGTTCGTCCCGACCTGAGCCTGCCCCCTGCGGTGAGCGCGCTGCTGATGCGCGCGCTGCAGAAGGAGCCCGGACGCCGCTTCCGCACGGCCGAAGAGATGGAAGCGGCGCTGGAGGCTCTCACCGTGCTCCCCACGACCGCCGTATCACCTCGCGCCGGAGCGACCGCACGCGCCGCCGTCCCGCGCCCAGCGGCGTCGACCGCGATCGAGGTGGAGCCGATGCTCACCCCGCAGCCGCGCTCCCGAACCGGGACGACGCGTGTCCGCCCGGCGGCGCCGCCGGTACCGACCGCGGTGGACGCGGTGGCGCCGCCCGACGACGAGGAGACCGCGCCCCGGTCCAGCGCGGGCGTGCTCGTCGGGTCCGCCCTCGTGATCCTGGCCGTGGTCGGGGGCATCGCGTGGCGCTCGAGCACGCGTGCCCGTCCCGCCGCCCCCGTGAGCGCGCCCGCGGCCGAGGCGCCCGTGGCCCCCGTCGCGGCCGCGCCCGCCGCCGTCGAAGGGGGGCCGGTGGCGGCGCCCGTGGACAGCAACGCCGACGCACGCATCCACGCGGAGATCCAACGGCTGCTCGTCTCCTCTTCCCAGTTGAGCACCCAACCCATCGTGGTCGAGGTGGCGAACGGGATCGTGACGCTCAGCGGCTCCGTCAACGACGCCCTCTCCTCGCAGCTGGCGGAGAGCTTCGCCTCCAGCGTGGGCGGCGTGCGGCGCGTCTTCAACACGCTGCGCGTTCCCGCGGCGCCGCCGGCGGTCGCCGCGGCCGCCCCGCCCCCGGCCCCCGCGGAGGCGGCGCAAGACGACACGTCGCGCCGCCCGCCGCGCGACGACGGCGAGCGCGACCGTGAAGCCACGCGCGAGCTCATGGAGAAGGCGAAGCGGGAGATGGAGGCGGGGAACACCGCGGCCGCGGTGGCGGCCTGCCAGGAAGTCCTCCGCATCGACCCCAACCATCCCCAGGCCCGCGATTGCGTCGAGCGGGGCAACCGCCGCGGAGGTCCTCCCCGCCGGCAGTGACGGGCCTCGCCGCCGTGGGGCAATCTTTCCGCGCCGTCTTGACCGATCCCGCGGCCCGTCCCAGCATCGAGACAGGGCCGGAGGATCGATGCGTTCCCTCCTCGCGGTCTTGGCCCTGGCGGCCGCAACGTTGGGCTGCACCCGGACCAAGGCGGCGGTCGAATCGTCCGAGGACCCGGGCGCCACGGGTGCGCCCGCCGCGAGCGGGAGTGTGCCTCCGGACACGACGCCCGCCGCGCCGCCCTCGAGCACCCTCCCGCCGCTGCCTCCGCCGCCGGCCGAGCCCAAGGCGGGCCGCCAGCCGGTGGCGGTCGAGATGCGCAACGTGGACCTGCACATCACCGACGACATCACGCTTCGCATCGAGCACCTCGACGGCCGGTTCGTGGGCACCAGCCGCAGCGGCATCCCGTATCTCGACGACCCGAACACCTACGAGGTCGTCGTGGACTCGGCCCACATCGTCATGGACATGGCGTCCCTGAACGCGCTGCTCAACGAGCACGTCCTCGGACACGGGCGTTCGAACGTCGAAGGCCTCACGGTAGCCACGGACGACAAGGGACGCCTCGTACAGAAGGGGGAGATCGACAAGGGCCTCGACATCCCCTTCAAGGTGAAAGGGGCGGTGGAGGCGACGAGCGACGGCCGCATCCGCGTCCACGCGAAGTCCGTGCGCGGCTTCGGCCTGCCCGTCAAGCCGCTCATGAAGCTGTTCAGCGTGGAGATGGACGACCTGCTGAAGGTCGAGCCGGGCCATGGCGTGTGGGTGGACGACAACGACCTGATCCTGGACCCGCAGATCATGCTCCCGCCGCCGCACATGCGCGGAAAGGTCACGGAGGTGCACGTCGAAGGCGACACCCTCGTGCAGACGATGGGGACGGCCGCGGCGCACGCGCTCCGGCCGGCCGCCGTCTCGCCGAACCACATCTACTGGCGCGGAGGCGCCCTCAAGTTCGGCAAGCTGACCATGGCCAACACCGACCTCGAGCTCGTGGACATGGATCCCAAGGACCCGTTCGATTTCTCGGCCCGCCGCTGGAACGACCAGCTCGTGGCCGGATTCTCGAAGAACACGCCGGCGCGCGGGCTCAAGGCCCACATGCCCGACTTCGCCGACCTCCACCGCCGCGCTCCGCGCCCGCCCTGATCCGGCGGCGCCTTGGGGTCGGGCTACAATGCCCGACAAACCGTGCGCTACTGCCCCTCCTGCCATTCCGTCTTCCCGAACGAGTTCCGGACCTGTCCCAAGGACCAGTCGGACCTGCTGACCGCGTCCGAGCTGCAGCCCGGGATGGTCCTGCGCGGCAAATACGAGATCCTCGGCAAGCTGGGCGCGGGCGGGATGGCGGCGGTCTACCGGGCGCGGCACCTCGCGTTCGGCGAAGTGCGCGCGATCAAGGTCGTCAACAACCGCCTGGCCGACGACGAGGACTTCCTCCGCCGCTTCCGCAACGAGGCCGTGGTCGCGCGGCGCCTGCAACACCCGAACGCCGTGCGCGTGGACGACCTCGACATGACGGAGGACGGGCGTCCCTTCATCGTCATGGAGTACGTGGAGGGCCAGAACCTCCGCGAAGTCGTGCGCCACCAGGGGGCGCTGTCGCTCCGCCGCTCCGTCGTCATCGCGCGGCAGGTCGCGGCGGCGCTGGCCGCCGCGCACGATCTCGGCATCGTCCACCGCGACATCAAGCCCGACAACATTCTGCTCGCGGGCTCCGGGGACACGGAGACGGCGAAGGTGCTCGACTTCGGCATCGCCAAGATGAGGGAGAGCGCGCTCGGCGACTCGGGGGCGGTGGCCACGCGTACGGGTATGGTCGTGGGGACGCCCCAGTACATCTCGCCCGAGCAGGCCATGGGCCGGAGGGGCAGCGAGATCGACGGCCGGGCCGACCTGTATTCGCTGGGCGTCGTGCTCTACGAGATGGTGACGGGGCGCCTCCCCTTCGAGTCCGACACCGCGATGGGGATCATCCTCCACCACCTGCAGACCCCACCCCCAGAGCCGCGTGACGTGAGGCCCGACCTTGGCATTCCGGACGCGCTGGCCGGCGTGCTCATGCAAGCGCTGCAGAAGGACCCGGGCCGACGCTTCTCTTCCGCGACGGCCATGGCGAACGCGCTGCAGGGCGTGCTGGCCCTTCCTTTGCCGGAGCGGCCGGGTTCCGCGGACGCGGCTTCTGCGAGCGCCGGCCGTCCGCCCACGCCTCCGCCGGTCCCCTTCGACATCGACCGTCACGAGACGCGGGTCATGCCCAAGACGCCGCCCGTCCCCGGACCCGCGCCCTACACGGGCGCGTCTCCGATGGCCGCGCGTCGCACGCCCCCGCCGATCCCGACGACGCCCGCTCCCTCTCCGACGATGGCGGGGCCAGCGCCGGGAAGCTGGACGCCCGTTCCCGCGAGGACCGTGTTCTCGCCCCCGCCGATCCCGGGCGCGCCCGCGACGGTCTTCTCGCCCCCGCCCGGGCGTGGCGGGCGCAAGCGGCGGGTGTGGCTCTGGGTCCTCGCGGCCGCCGTCCTCTTCAGCTTCTTCCACCGCGACTCCTCCAAGTCGAAGCGGAAAGAGGCACAGCCTTCGCCCTCACCGTCCGCGGCAGAATCCGTCGATCGCGATCTCCAGGACGTGCACGACGGGGTGATCGCCGTCGCCCTCCAGCGCGCCCTCCGGTCCAACCCCCGCACGCGGCGCGCGGACATCGAGGTCGATGTCGACGAAGGCGTGGTCAGCCTCTCCGGCAAGGCGCCCTCCGCTGCCGCGCACGACGCGGAGGTGATGGCGCGCCGGATCGAAGGCGTGAAGGACGTCGTGAGCACGATCGACATCGAGGAGCCGGAGCGGCCGGAACAGGCGGAACGGCCGGAGCAGGCGGAGCGGGCGGAGCCTCCCGAGGGCCGAGGCCCCGGCGCCTTCCCCCTGCCTCCGATGCCGCCGCCTCCGCGCGGCCGGCCCAGCGCCGATCCGGCCAAGGTCAAGCAGCTCCTGAAGGAGGCGCACGCGGCCATGAAGGCGGGGAACGCGACGGAGGCGATGGCGAAGTTCGGGGCCGTGATGGGCATGGACCACGAGAACGAGGAGGCCCGCCAGGGAATGAAGGACGCCACCATCCTGCTCGGGGAGAACATCCGCAAGATGGTTCCCCACACCGATCCGTCGCCCCGTTGAGCGCGCGCGCCCGTCACCTCGCCGTCCTGCTCGCCGCGGCCTCCCTGGCCGGCTGCTTGTACGAGCAGCCCGTCGCGCCCGGAACCGCCGAAGCCGTGGACGCCCATGTCCTCGGGACCTGGAAGTGCGTGAACCCCGAAGGCGAGAAGGTCGAGACCCTCACCGTCGCCGAGCGGCCCGATCACCGTTACCGCGCGGAGTTCGACGAAGGCGACGACAAGCCCACCGTCTTCGTCGGCTATGCCGTCACCTTCCAGTCCCAGCGCATCCTGAACGTGCAGGAATTCGTCCACGGCGAGCCGCGGAAGTGGACGCTGGCTCGATTCACCCTGCACACGCCGAACGTGCTGCGCCTGGAAGGGGCGCGCAGCGATGTCTTCGGGGACGCCACGACCGCCGACCAGCGCGAGAGGATCCTGGCCGCGGCCTTGAAAAGCGGCGTGCTCTTCGCGGACTTCTGTGTGTGCATGCGCGCGGCCAAGGATTGACGCGGGGCCTCGCGCTCTCGTTGCTGCTCGCGGCCGGTCCGGTCGCCGGGCAGCCTCCGTCTCCGTCTCCGTCCCCGTCCGTTTTGCCCTCCCCGCTTCCCAGCGTCACGCTGCCCGCCCCGCTGGCCCGCGTCCTCACCGATTACGAGGCCGCCTGGTCGCGCAAGGATGCGGCGGCGCTGGCCGCGCTGTTCGCCGAAGACGGCTTCGTCCTCTCCAGCGGCACGCTGCCCGTGCGCGGGCGCGCGGCCATCGAGCGGCACTACATGGGACAGGGCGGGCCCCTCGCCCTGCGCGCGCTGGCCTACGCGGTCGACGGCCGGATCGGCTACATCATCGGCGGCTTCGCGCGCGCCAAGGGCGAGCCGGACATCGGCAAGTTCACGCTCACGCTCGTGAAGGGGCCGCAGGACCGATGGCTGATCCAGTCCGACATGGACAACGGCAACGCGCGGTCGCGCTGAGCGGGCCTCGCTTGACAACGTGCGCACGGCGCCCATAATCCCTTCCACGATGTCGATGACGGCCAGGACGGCCGGTTTCGCCTTTACCTGCTCCAATGGAGCGGGTCGGGACGGCGTGTAGCGCCAGCCCAGCCGATCGGCCGCAGTCGAGGCCCGCTCCCGGAGACCCCGGGACGGGCCTTTCGGTTTTTCAGGGGAGAGAGAGATGCCCGAGCGCGCGACAGGGACGACGAGCCGGACGGTGGCCATCCAGGGAGAGCGGGGCTCGTTCAGTCACGCGGCGGTCCTGGAGTTGCTGGGCACGGACTGGATGCCTCAGCCCCACCCCACTTTCGACGGCGCGTTCCAGGCCGTGGCCAGCGGCAAGGCGGAGCGGGGGCTCATCCCGTTCGAGAACTCGCTGGCCGGGTCCGTCCACGAGAACTACGACCGCCTCAGCGCGTCGCCCCTCCACATCATCGGGGAGACCCAGCTCCGCATCCGCCAATGCCTCATCGCGCGGCCGGGAAGCACGCTGGCCGTCATCCGCCGCGTCGCCTCGCATCCGGTTGCGCTCGCCCAGTGCCGGAAGTTCTTCGCGGAGCATCCGGGAGTCGAGGCCATCGCGACCTACGACACCGCGGGCAGCGTGATGGACCTGCTGCGCGACGGTCCCGCGACGCAGGGCGCCATCGGCCCCGCCCTGGCCGCGAGCCTCTACGGCGGGCAGATCCTGATGGAGAGCATCGAAGACGATCCCGAGAACTACACGCGCTTCCTGCTCCTCGCGCGCGAGGCGGTCCAGGCGGACAAGGCCTCGAAGACGTCGATCGTGTTCACGACCAAGAACGTCCCCGGCGCGCTGCACCAGGCCCTCGGCGCCTTCGCCAGCCGCGGCGCGGACCTGGCCAAGATCGAGTCGCGGCCTTTGAAGGGCCGGCCCTGGGAGTATTCGTTCTATCTGGACGTGCTCGGGGATCCGGCGGCCGCGGTCGCACAGGCGATCGAGGAGTTGCGAGGCGTCGCCCACGACGTGCGGATCCTGGGGTCGTATCCCGCCGCGGCCGGCGTCACCGGTAACGGGGGCCGCGGGCGCTAGCGCTTCGGCGCCTTCCACAGCAAACCCGTCCGGATCGCGCTTTCGAGCTCTTTCGGGTCGCCGTACGTGTGCGACACCGTTCCGTCCCATCGCACGTTCATGCCTTTCGGGGTCCTCTCGAAGAGGACGACGCGCCGGATCAAGGCAACGCCGCCTTGCTCGAAGTGGATGAAGGCGAATCGCGGTCCCAGCGCGGCCTGGATGAGGCGGCGTCCGGGCAGGCTGGGATCCGTGATGGCGTCGGACTCGCTGAAGGGCATCCCGGCGTCCGCCATGTGAAGCTGCGGCTGCTCCAATTGTCTGGCGAGGGCCTCACGGACGTCGGCGGGGAGCTTGGCCGTCTGGGTCGCGAACGTGTACGTCTCCACGGCCAGCTCCTTCTCGGGGAGGGCGACCGGCGGGGGGCTGGCGGACGCCGGACCGAGGGAGACGAGCGCCAACGAAAGGAGCGCGGCACCCGTCGCCCCTACGCGCATGATCGTCAACGGTCGCGAACTACTTGCCGACGATCCCGACGAGCGTGACGTCGAACGCCAAGGGCGTGTTCGGCGGGATCGTCGGGGGAGCACCCGCGCTTCCGTAGGCGAGGCTGGAAGGGATCGTCAGCTTGCGCCGGCCGCCCACCTTCATGCCGAGGAGTCCCTGGTCGAAGCCGGGGATGAAGTTCCCGACCCCGATCGGGCGCGGAAACGTGACCGGCTGGCCCGGGGTCGACTGGTCGAAGACCCTTCCGTCGAGGAAGGTCCCGATGTAGTTGATCGTAATGGTGTCTCCGGCGACGACCGTGGCACCGGTGCCGACGACCACATCCTCGATCTGCAGTGACGTCGGGCCCGTCGGCGTGTTGGACGCTCCGGTGCTGCCACCCCCGCACGCCATCAGCGCCGCCAACCCGACCACCGCCAGCAACCGGTTCACCAAAGGCCTCCTTGCCGTCATGTCTTCGCCCATGTTAGCCGAGGCGGGGCCCGTTTGCCTCAGCGGGCCATTGCCTGGTAGGCCTTCACCACCCAGTCCGGCGGATCGGGGGACGGGGAGCGCTTCCGCCCTTCCGTGATCTCCCAGTGGTGCAGCCACGAGAGGCCCCACTGCCCGACATAGGTGTCGGGCCGGCGGTAGGCCTCGTCGCGCAGCGCCTCTTCCAGGGTCACGAAGCGATAGCCGCGCGCCTTCATCATCGCGGCCAGGGCGGGGAAGCGATCCGCGTTGAGGTCGTTGGCGTGAAGCAGGAGGACCTGGGGGAGCTCACGTCCGAGCAGGCGTTGCGAGACGTCTTCGATGAACGCAAACACCGACTCCATGTACCGGAGGTAGTCGTCGCCCAGCCGCCTGGCCACCGCCGTGTCGCCCCGGCGGAGAGCGTCCGCGTAACCGGCGGCGTAGATGTACTCGTCGTTGTCGATGGTGACGGGAGCGATCGTGTAGCCGCGCCCGGCCAGGAACGCCTCGAAGGCGCGCCGCTTCTCGAGCTCGAGGCCGACGTGCAGGAACGGATGGCGGAAGTAGCGAAGCGTGCGCTGCTTCTCGGCCAGGAGCCGGCGCGTCACCGTCTCGCCGCGCACGACGTCCTGCTCGAACCAGTCGAGGGGCTGGGTGTTGAGGTCCCGATGGGAGTACGTGTGGTTGCCCAGCTCGTGGCCGGCGGCGAGCCACTGCCGCAGGACGTCGATGCGCTGCTCGGCGACGGCCGGGGTCTCGTCCTCGACGAAGAGCTTGCCTTCGTTGACGAAGCCGACGACGGGGACCTTCGCCTCCTGGAAGGCGGCCAGCAGCTTGCGGGTGGTCTCGCGCAGGGCGGGGACGTCGCTGGAGACGAGCGAGACCGTCGTGCCGGGCAGGTCGTCGAAGGTCACGGCCACCGCGCGCTCGGCCGCGGACGCGGTGGCTCCGAGCATGGCGAATACGGCAGCGAGCAGAACGGGTGAGAGAGGAGGAGTCATCGGCAATTCCGGATCATATCTTGCGGTCGATTCACGATCGGCTGAACCAGCCGAGCCATTCCTCCGCCACGGCCAGCCGCGCCGCGCGCAGCCGATAGACGCGCGTGCGCCCGCGCTTGCGGTGCGCGACCAGCCCCGCGTCCTCGAGCACGCGCAAGTGCCGCGTCGTCGTCGGCCAGGCGTGACGGAACCGGCCCGCGATCTCGCCCGCGGTCATGGAGCCGCCGCGCAGCTTCATGGTCAGGAGGATCTGGCGGCGGGCCGGGTGGGCCAGGGCCGCCAGTACCGCCTGCAGCGCGGCGAGACGTCGTTCAGCGCTTGGCCCGGGCACCCACCGGCTCGATGGCCGCGATCTCCATGCCTTCCATGATGGGGCCCATCGGCTCCCAGACCGCCATCACCTCCGGCGTCTGGTGGGCGATGCCCGAGGCCTTCTCGTCGCGCCAGGAGAAGATCTCGACGAAGTAGACGTCGCCCGTCCGCTTGTTGGTGGCGCGATACACCGTGGCCGGATCCGCGGTCACGAGGCCGGTCTTCTTCAGCGTGGGCCAGTGCTTCTTGACCAGCGCGAACAGGTCCTTCTCCTTCCCCTTCTTCGGACGATAGGTGACGTGCGTCAGTACGGGCTTGCCGGCTCGAGCCATCGGCGTCCTCCTGGAATGGAGATGAATGTTAGCGGATGTGCTAAGTAATTTTCAACGACGGCCAAAGCAACGGAAATCGATCGACACGGTTAGCAGATGAGGCTGTCCGCAAACGGAATGGTCGTGTTCAGAAACGAACACCGGCTACGGATGCTCCGTCACGTAACTCCGCTTGGCGCAACGACAGCGAACGTTCCCGCTGCGCGGCACGCCCTTCGCTACGCTGCGCGCATGGACACCTTGCGCCAGGACCTCGCCTACGCCTTGCGCCGCCTTCGCCAGGCTCCCGGGTTCACGGCCGTCGCCGTGGCGACCCTCGCCCTGGGGATCGGCGCCAACGGCGCGATATTCAGCGTCGTGAACGCGGTGCTGCTACGGCCGCTGCCGTTCGAGGAGCCCGAACGCCTGGTGCGCCTGTCCATGGCCTGGAAGGGCAAGCCGACCGGCGTCTATTCGCCGCAGAACTTCCTGGACGTTGAGGCGGAGGCGCGCTCGTTCGAATCGCTCGCCGTCTTCGATGGCCACGGAATGACCCTGACCGGGCGCGGCCAGCCGGCGCGCCTGGAAGGCGCGGAGGTCAGCGCGACCTTCTTCGACAGCCTGCGCGTGCAGCCGGCCCTCGGCCGCGGCTTCGCGCCGGGCGAAAACGAGCCCGGGCACACCAAGGTCGCCGTCCTCGGCCACGAGCTCTGGCGCACCCGGTTCTCGGGCGATCCCGCGGCCGTCGGCCAGACCGTGCAGCTCAACCGCGAGCCGTACACGATCGTCGGGGTGGCGCCCGCCGGCTTCTCGTTCCCCGAGCGCACCGAGATCTGGACGGCCATGGAATACGACAAGCGCTTCCGCAGCCAGAGCCGCGGAGCCTGGTACCTGGGCGCGATCGGACGGCTGGGGCCCGCGGTCACCCTGGAGCACGCGCAGCAGGAGGTGGCGACCATCCATGCGCGCCTGGCCCAGGCCTACCCCGACGCCAACGAGGGCGTCGGAGGCGCTGTCGAGTCGCTGCAGGAGTCGATGGTGGGCGACTCGCGGCGCGCGCTGCTCGTACTGCTGGGCGCGGTCGGCCTCGTCCTGCTCATCGCCTGCGTCAACGTCGCCAACCTGCTCCTGGCCCGCGTGGCCGCGCGGGAGAGCGAGCTGGCCCTCCGCACGGCCCTCGGGGCGAGCCGCGTCCGCCTGGTGCGGCAGCTCCTCACGGAGACCCTCACGTTGTCCGTACTCGGAGGCGCGGCGGGCATCCTGCTCGCCGCTTTCTCCCTCGACGCGCTCCTCGCCTTGCAGCCCCAGGGCGTGCCCCGGCTGGCCGAGGTGCGGGTGGACCGCGCCGTGGTGTCCTTCGCCGGGGTGCTCTCCGTGCTCACCGGGCTGCTGTTCGGCGTGTTTCCCGCCCTGCAGATGTTGAAGCGCTCGGCGGCGGAGGGCCTGCGCGAGGCCAGCCGGGGCGTGCTGGCCGGGCGCGGGCAGCGGATGCGCAGCGGCCTCGTGGTCGGCCAGATGGCGCTGGCCATGATGCTCCTGGCCGGGGCCGGGCTCCTGCTCCGCAGCTTCACCCAGCTCCGCCGCGTCGATCCCGGGTTCCGCAGTGAGAACGTGCTGACCTTCCGCCTGTCCCTTCCCGAAAGCGCGTACAAGGACGAGGCGGCGCGCGCCGCGTTCCACGACCGGCTGATGCCGGGGCTGGCCGCGCTGCCCGGCGTGCGCACGGCGGCCGGCATCATGGGTGTCCCCCTCGGGGGGATCCGCTTCAACTTCGCCTTCGAGGTGAAAGGCCGTCCGCCCCTCCCCATGGCCCAGCAGCCCTCGATGGAAACGCGCGTGGCCACGCCGGAATACTTCCGGGCCATGGGCATTCCGGTGTTGCGGGGGCGGACGTTCGAGGCGCGCGACGCGGCGGGCGCTCCGCCCGTCGCCGTCATCAGCGAGGCGGCGGTGCAGAAGTATTTCCCCGGCGAAGATCCGCTCGGACGGTTCATCACCCTGGGCTGGGGCCGCGGCGAGGGCCGGCCCAACGTGGGCGGCGAGATCGTCGGCATCGTGGCGGACGTCAAGGACCGGTCCCTGGCCGCGGAGAAGCAACCCGAGATCTACGTTCCCTACGCGCAGGTCCCGACGGAGACCATGGACATCGTGCTGCGCACGAACGTGGCTCCGCGCGCGCTGGTGCCGGCGGTGGAGAAGGTGGTGCACGACATCGATCCCGAGCTGCCCGTCGCGCGCGTGGCGACGCTGGACGAGATGGTGGCCCGCTCCATCTCGGAGCCGCGCTTCTACATGGTGCTGCTGGGCGCGTTCGCCGCCATGGCCGTCTTCCTGGCCGCTCTGGGCATCTTCGGGGTGCTCTCGTATTCGGTCGTGCAGCGCTCGCGAGAGATCGGCATCCGCGTGGCGCTGGGGGCGCACCCGCAGGACGTCCTGCGCATGGTGCTCGGGCACGCCGCGGGGCTGGCCCTCGTCGGCGTGCTGGTGGGCCTGGCCGGCGCGCTGGCGCTGTCGCGCGCGATCCGCAGCCTGCTCTTCGAGCTGAGCCCGACGGACCCGCTCACCCTCGGCAGCATGGCCGTCCTGCTCGGCGCCGTCGCCCTGCTGGCCAGCTACCTGCCCGCGCGACGGGCCACGCGCGTGGACCCGCTCATCGCGCTGCGGAGCGAGTGATCACCGCGCGCAGGATCCGGTCGAGGCGCGGGAACTCGCGATCGAGATAGGCGTTCCCGCCCGTGAAGAGCGGGTCCTGGTGGCCGGCGCGGATGCCGCCTCCGGCCGTCTCGCCGTACGTGCTCTCCAGCGCGTCGGCGACGTCCATCCCCGAGATCACGCGGCCGAAGGGCGCGAACCCCTGCGCGTCCAGCGCCGTGTAGTCGGCCAGGCTGATGAAGACCTGCGTCGTCCTTCCGTCCGGCACCGCGAAGGCGAAGGCGACGGTCCCGCGCGTGTTGGAGACGCGCGGGGGATCGTCCTTGATGGTGCGCTGCCGCCAGCGCGCGGACACACGGGGATCCCCGTTGATGCCGAACTGGGCCCAGCGGCCGGCCACCACGCGGAACAAGCGGCTGTCGTCGTAGTAGTGGCGACGCACGAGCTCGTGGAAGCGCGCGGCCCCGATCGGCGCCCATTCGCGATGGACCTCGATCACGATCGGTCCCTTGCTGGTCTCGAGCCGCACGTCGAAAACGTCCGGCACGGCGGCGCTCGCGGCGGGCGGAAGCAGGGCGACGGCCAGGGCCAGGAGGCCGGCGGCGCGCGTCATGCGCTCAAGGCGCGGACGGCACCTGCGCCTGTAGCGCCGTCCAGGCGGTGAGCGCGGCGTCCACCACGGGCTCGATCTGCGCGAAGCCCGCTTCCGCGTCGGGCGACGGCGGGGCATCCGCGCCGTCCACCGCGTCCAGGAACCTTGCCAGCTTGCCCGCGAGCGTGCGCAGCGGCACGAGCCCCGGCGGCGGGGGAGCGGCGGGAGCGCTTCCGAAGTCCGGGCCGAGAAGGGCCTGGACGCGCAGGTCGAGGTCGGAGGGACCGTCCGCGGCCAGGCGCTTGTGGATCGCGTCGGCCGCGGTCACGGCCGCGGCCACGCGCGCGGAAGAGGCTTCGATTCGGCGGGCCAGCGCGAACTGACGCGCATAGTGCTCGGCGGTCATCGTCACGCGCGGATCGGGCAGGATGGTGAGGGGCTGGGTGCGCTGGTGGGAGCCGACCGTGAGCTCGACCGTGTAGCGGCCGGGAGGCGCCCACACTCCGTCCGCGTAGGGGTTGCCGTCTCTCAGGGCCGCCGGCGCGGGATAGCGGATCGGCCACACGAACCGGTGCATGCCGGGCGTGGTCGGGGGCGTCGAAGGCGCGGCCGCCCATTCCGGCGCCACGCGGATCTTCGCGAGGTCCGTCGCGGGCAGCCGGTCCTCGCTGCCGTACGCGCGCACCGTCCGCTCCTGCGCGTCCACGATGCGGATCACCACGGGTCCCGCCGCCGGGCCGTCGACGACGTAGTCGATGTTCGCACCCGCGGGCGGGTTCGGCGCCATCGGCTCGTCCTTGGGAAGCGGCGTGCCCGTGAACCCCGCGGGACGCACCCGCACGGCGGCGGCGGGGGCGAACAGGTGCATCGGGGCGGCCGGGCGCGCGTCCATCTGGCGGAGCGGGGTCACGTCGTCCAGGATCCAGAACGCGCGGCCGTGCGTCCCGATCACGACGTCGTTGCCGTGTACGTCGATGTCCCGTACCGACGTGACGGGCAGGTTCATCTGCAGGCTCTGCCAGTGGTCGCCATCGTCGAAGGAGACGTAGACGCCTCTCTCCGTGCCCGCGTACAGCAGGCCACGCCGGACCGGGTCCTCGCGCACGACGTTGACGGCGTGGCCCTCGGGGATGCCGGTGGCGGCGGCGGTCCAGGTGCGCCCGCCGTCGTGCGTGCGGTACACGTACGGGCGGAAGTCGTCGAGCCGGTGGCGGTCCACCGCGATGTACGCGGTCTCGGGGTCGAAGTGCGAGGCGTCGATGATGCCGACCTTCGACCAGGAGGTGAGCGCGGCGGGGGTGACGTCCGTCCAGTGTTCTCCTTCGTCGCGCGTGCGCCAGACCTTGCCGTCGTCGGTGCCGGCCCAGAGGTCGCGGTCGGCCAGGCGCGAGGGCGCGATCGAATAGATGACGCCGTGGCGGCGGCCCGCGCGCGGCTTGTCGGCGGCGGTAGCGGGGTCGAGGGTGGCGGGCACGCCCGGGTCCTCGCGGCTGAGGTCGGGGCTGATCGCCGTCCAGTGCTGGCCTCCGTCGTCGGTGCGGAAGAGACGCTCGCGCGCGAAGTAGAGGACGCGGGGATCGCGCCGCGAGAAGGCGAGGGGCAGCGTCCAGGTGGCCCGGTCCACTTCGCGATACACGAGGGTCGGATCGACGGTCTGCGTCTGCTGGGTGCGCAGGTCGAGCTTCTCCACGCGGCCGCCGTAGATGACGTCCGGGTCCTTGGGGTCGGGCGCGATCATGTCGTTCTCGCCGCCCGCGGTGACCTCGCGGAAGTTCATCATGTTGATGCCGTCGATGGTCGTCGTGCGGCTGGGCACGCCCGCGGCGCCCGAGTCCTGCTGCGCCCCGTAGACCCAATACGGGAAGCGCTGGTCCGTGATCACGTGGTACATCTGGCCGATCGGCTGGTTGTACCAGGAGCTCCACGTCTCCCCGCCGCTCAGGGAAACGACCGCGCCCTGGTCCACGCCGAGCATCCGCCGCTCCGGATGTTCGGGGTCGATCCACAGGTCCTGGTAGTCGTCGCCGCCCGGCGCGCCTTTGATGGGCACGAACGTCTTGCCCGCGTCCCGCGACCGGTACAGGGCCGTGTTCAGGGCGTAGACGGTGTCCGGATCGCGCGGCTCCACCGCGACGTTCCCGAAGTACCAGCCGCGTCCCCAAATCCGGCGATCGCCGCTGGCGCGGGTCCAGGTGGCACCCGCGTCTTCGGAGCGATACAGGCCGCCTTCGGGCGCGTCGACCATCGCGTAGACGCGGTCGGGGCGGCTTGGAGCCACCGCGAGGCCGATGTTGCCGGTCCGCGTGGGGAAGCCGCCGCCCGTGATCTGCGTCCACGTCGAGCCGCCGTCGGTGGACTTGTAGAGGCCGCCGCCGGGCCCGTTCGAGGGCGGGTAGACGCTCCAGGGCGGACGCCGTGTCTGCCAGAGCGCGGCGTACATCACGCTCGGATCGCCGGGACGGAAGGCGATGTCGATGGCGCCGGTGTCGGCGTCCTTGAAGAGGACCTTGTGCCAGCTCTTGCCGCCGTCCGTCGAGCGGAAGACGCCGCGCTCCGCGTTGGGGCCGTAGGGATGTCCCAGGGCGGCCAGGAACACGCGATCGGGATCGCGGGGATCGACCACGATGCGGCCGATCTGCTGCGTGTCCGCGAGTCCGATGTGGCTCCAGGTCCGCCCGCCATCCGTGGACTTGTAGGCGCCGTTGCCCTGTGCGATGTCGGAGCGCATGTCCGCCTCGCCCGTGCCCACGTAGAGGACGCGCGGGTTGGACGGGGCGAGGGCGATGGCTCCGACGGACCCGATGGGCTGGGCGTCGAAGATCGGCCGCCAGGTGCGGCCGGCGTCCGTCGTCTCCCAGACTCCGCCGTTGACGCTGCCGAAGTAGAAGTGCTCGCGTTCGCCGGGCACCCCTGCCACCGCGAGCACGCGTCCACCGCGGAACGGCCCGACGAGGCGCCAGCGCAGCTCCTGGAATTGCGCGGGGTCCACGCGAGCCGGACCCGGAGGCGCCGCCGCGGACAAGGTCAGGGCGGCGGTCAGGGCGGCGCCGGCGAGGGAGGGCGTCATCGCGCGCGAGGATATTCGATGTAGTGCGCGGTCTCGTCCGCCACCGCGCGGCCGCAGATCTGCTCCACCACTGCGAACGCCATGTCGATGCCGGCGGCCACGCCCGCGGAGCTCACGATGCCATCCGTGACCACGCGCGCTTCGCGGTCCACGGTGACGGTGGGATCGATCCCCGCCAGCAGGTCGAGCGCGCCCCAGTGTGTGGTGGCGCGGCGTCCGGCGAGCAGGCCGGCCCGGGCCAGCAGGAGCGAGCCCGTGCAGACGGACGTGACCGTCCGAGCGGAGGCAGCGGTGCGGCGGATCCAGTCCAGCGTCGCCTCGTCCTCCAGGAGGGGGCGGGTGCCGAAGCCGCCCGGGATCACGAGGAGGTCCACGCGGGGCGCGGAGGCGAAGTCGTGATGCGGCAGGACGCGCAGGCCGCCCGTCGCGCGCACGGGCTCGCGCGTGGCCGCGATCGTGAAGACCTCGAAGGGCGCGCTGTCCTCGGAGCGGCGCGACTCGGTACCGGGGACGAGCCGCGTGCGCGAGAACACCTCGAAGGGTCCCGCGAAGTCGAGGACCTCGACCCCGTCGAAGATGAAGATGCCGGCGTTGATCTTTTCCACGAGCGGGCGCGGGCCCCGGGTCAGTGCAGCAGGCGCGCCGCGACTTCGATCATCTCGTGCACCGCGGGCCAGGCCTGGGTGGCGGCGGCGAGCGCGAGAGTGGCCAGGGCCATGCCGGTCACGATCCGCAGGGCCGTTCGGGGCGCGGGGTCTTCGGAGGGACTCGGATCCGCGACCAGGTGCCGCACGCGTGCGGCCACGTCGCCGCCGTCATGGAGGGCGCTCACGGGCAGCCCTTCCGGCGCCGCCGGCACCAGCCGCGCCACCTTCACGAGGCTGGCGGCCAAGGCCAGCGCGGCCACCCGGCCACACCGGCTCGCGCGCTCGTCGGCCCGCTCCTCGGCCGCCCGGACCCATTCCCGCTCGAGCGCGCGTGACACGGGCGAGAACGCGACGAGATCCGGGCTCGCGCGGAAGAGCAGCCGCTTGACGTTGTCGCCTGCTTCCAGGTGGCCGCGCTCGTGGGCGACGGCGGCCGCGACCTCGTCGGGCGAGAGCGCTTCCAGGACTCGATCGGACACGTACAAGGAAGAGCGATGGAGGCCGACGACCGTGAAGACCGGGAAGGCGTCGCGCACCCGGTAGACGGGCACGGGCGAATCCGGCAGGGCGATCGCCTCCGCCCGCGTCCGCCACTGGCGCTCCAGGGTCGAGGTCGATGCCAGCGCGCGCAGGCCGCGCCCCAGGCCGAGCGCGACGAGGGCGAGCGCGGCCGCGGCCAGGACGGCCAGGGGCGCCGTGACACGCTCCCCGGCGTGGGCGGGCTCGAACAGAACGTACGCGGGCCACACGAGGCCCGCCGCCACCACCGCCGCGGACGCGGCGGGGAGGAGGCGGAGGGCGAGGAGCGCCCCCGTGCGCCGGGAGGCGCGGGACCGGTCGAGGGCGGCCATCGCGGCCGGCGCCAGCGCCATCACCGCCGTCGAGACGACGGCGTTCACGACGGCGAAGGTGGCGAGGACGAGAGCGGCACCGAAGGCGTAGAACATCATTTCGCCTCCCGTCGGTCGAGCTCCCGCCGCTTCTCACGCACCAGGCGGTCGAGCTCGTCCAGGAGCTCACGGTCGCGCGCGCTCACCGTGTCCACGAGGTGGGAGAGGACGGGCGAGGCCGCATCCGCGCCCGCGCCCAGGAGCCGCTGCAGCAGGCCCATGACGAGCGAGGACTGGACCTGGTCGGACGACGCGGCCGCCGAGTAGACGTAGGCCCGTCCCACCCGCTCGCGCTCGAGCACGCCCTTCTTGTAGAGACGGTCCATCACGGTCATGGCCGTGGTGTAGGCCACCGAGTGATCGACGGCGACGAGGACGTCGCGCACGCTCGCGCGCCCCAGCCGCCACACCTCGTCCAGGACCTGGCGCTCGAGCGAGCCCAGGCCTTGGACCTCCTCGGCGGGCCGGAATCCCCAGAAGAGCAGACGGCGCGGCATGGTGGGAGCATTATCCCCCAAGCCGCATTCAGCGTCCCAGGAGGATGAGCACTCCGGCGACGATGGCCAGGACGGACACCAGCATCGATATGCCCATGGGGGGCAGGTACGGGACCACGCCGACCGCGATCAGGTAGACCCCCAGCACCGTCGTTCCCAGCCGCCCGATGTTCTTCATCGCTGCCTCCCGAGACCGGGATTATGTGCCACCGGGCGCATGATGATGGGGGGATGGGAACGGAGAAACCGCCGCTCGACATCCGCGAGATCGGGGCGGGCGAGTTCGAGCTCGTCTGGCCGATCTTCCACGCCGTCGTCTCCGCCGGCGACACCTACGCCTACGACCCGGAGATGACGCTCGAGGAGGCGCGTCTTCTCTGGACGCGGCCGCCGGCCCGGTGCTTCGCCGCGCGCTCGGACGGCGTGGTGGTGGGCGCGTATTGCCTCCGGCCCAACCAGACCGGCCTCGGCGATCACGTGGCGAACGCCGGGTACATGGTGGCGCCGGAGGCGCGGGGCCGCGGGATCGCCAGCACCATGTGCGCGCATTCGCTCGCCGCGGCGCGCGCGGCCGGATTCAAGGCCATGCAGTTCAACTTCGTGGCCGCCAGCAACGAGGGGGCCGTGCGTCTCTGGCAGCGGCACGGGTTCGCGATCGTGGGGCGCGTCCCCGCCGCGTTCCGGCACCGCCGCCGGGGGCCGACGGACGTTTTGGTGATGCATCGGTTCCGCTGAAGGAGGCACATGGACCTCGGGCTGAAGGGAAAGCGGGCCCTCGTCACCGGCTCCACCGCGGGCATCGGGCTGGCGGTGGCGCGGCTCCTGTCCGCGGAGGGCGCGGCCGTGGTCGTCAATGGAAGAACCGACGCACGCGTGTTCGCGGCGGTGGCCGCGATCCGCGACGCCATCCCCGGCGCGAGCGTACGCGGGGTCGCCGCCGACCTCGGCACGGCGGCGGGGTGCGAGACGCTCGCGCGTGCGGCCGGGGAGATCGACGTGCTCGTCAACAACGTGGGGATCTTCGAGCCCAAGCCGTTCGAGGAGATCCCCGACGCGGACTGGCTGCGCTTCTTCGAGACCAATGTGCTCAGCGGAGTCCGCCTGGCCCGGAGCGCCTTGCCCGGCATGCGGACGCGCGGATGGGGCCGGATCGTCTTCGTGTCGAGCGAATCCGGGCTCCAGATCCCCGTCGAGATGATCCACTACGGGATGACCAAGACGGCCCAGATCGCGGTCGCGCGCGGCCTCGCGGAGGCCACCGTCGGCACCGGCATCACCGTCAACAGCGTCCTGCCCGGCCCCACGGCGTCGGAAGGTGTGGCCACCTTCGTCGAGCAGATGGCGAAGGCGCGCGGGGTGGACTTCTCGGCGATGGAGCGCGAGTTCTTCGAGACGGCCCGCCCCTCGTCCCTGATCAAGCGATTCGCGACGGCGGACGAGGTGGCGGCCATGATCGTCTACGTCTGCAGCGCCCTGGCCTCGGCGACCAACGGCGCCGCCCTGCGCGTGGACGGCGGGGTCGTGCGGTCCATCGCGTGAGGTCGTGATCGACTGACCTGGCCGGGCCTCGGGCCTCAGTCCCTCGACTGCGCCCGCAGGCGGCGCTGCAGCGTCCCGCCCCGGCGGACCCAGAACGAGAACCCCTTCTGCTGCTTCACGCGCGTGGGGTGCGGCTCGTAGCGCTCCTCGAGCCACGCGCCCAGGGCCCCCGTCGGCGGAGGCTGGTCGCGGCTGAAGACCACGAGCTGCGGATCCGCCACGGCGAGCTGTCCGAGGGCGCGCGTGCGAAGGGAGATGCGCAGGGGGCCCGTCTGCATGTGCTGCGCCCAGAGCACTCCCGTGGGCGGCGACCGTCTCGCGTAGAGGTAGATCTCCGGCTCGTTGCCCCACTGGAAGAACGTCTCGCCGGGGCCGATCATCCCGCGGACCTCTTGCGCGACGTCGCGGCTGCGCAGGAACACATCGCCGTATTTCGTGTCCGACCAGTCCGCCGCGGACAACGCGTACGCGGGCCCCACGGCCAGGCCCAGGGCGAGGGCGACGGCGCCGCCGGCCGCGGAGGTGACGGCGTTCGGAGCGCGCGTGCGCGCGCCGATCGCGGCCAGGCTCCAACCGGCCGCGATGCACAAAGGCGGCAGCCAGAGCTGGTAGTAGTGCGGATAGAACTTGCCGGGCGCCGCCACCGCCGCGGGGACGATCAGGATCCAGGCGAGAAGGAGCACGACCGGGCGGGACCATCGCGAGGCGAGGGCGAGAACGAGGCCGGGGACGATCGCGACGAGCAAGGGGACCACGTCGCGCAGGAACGAAGGGAACAGCCGCGGCAGCCGCATCCCTTCGCGCAGGTTCGGGAGCAGCGGTCCCGCGTAGTAGCGGTTGTGCACCACGAGGGTCGCCCACAGGTCCGTCCAGCGGCCGGTGGCGGCGAAATACACGCCCACGGCCGCCGTGCCCAGAGCGCTCACCGCCAGCAGCACCGACGCCTGGACGGCGGCGCGCGAGCGCGTCGTGCCCGCGGGCGGAACGATCACATGCACGATGCTCCAGGCCACGGCCAGCGGGGCCATGATCACCTTGAGCAGGATGGCCAGGCCGAGGGCAACGCCCGCCACGACCCCCCGCAGGTCGAGCGCGCGCGTCCCGATCCACAGCAGCGCGGCGAAGGCGATGGCGAGGCAGGCGTTGATGAGGGCCTCGGCGTTGGGCTGATTGGCCTGCAAAGGAAGGTCGGCGGAGAGGAGGGCCCAGAAGGCGGCGATCCACAGTCCGGCCGGGGTTCCTCCCTGCGCCGTCCCCCCCACGAACAGCGCGATGGCCGTGGCCCAGGCGCAGGCGAGGCCGACCAGGAAGACGACGGCGGCCGGATCCCGGACTACGAGTTGCGCCGCCGTGAAGGCGGCGTAGAGGGCGGGAGGCTTGTTGTCCCAGAGGTCGGTGTACAGGGCGCGCCCGCGGAGCATTTCGCCGCCGATCACGACGTAGGTCGCGACGTCGCGGTCCAGGGGCTCGTCGTAGGTGTGCAGCCGGCCGAGCGCGATGGCTCCGCAGATCAGGGCCAGGAGGACGAGGGCCAGGGTCCGGGGCAGGGAGGATGCGTGCGTCGGCCCAGGCATTTGAGAAGAGGTGAGCGTGGGCGCACACTACGCTGCGCGCCGGGGTCGGTCAACTGAGATGCCGGGTCGGGCGCGCGGACCGGGACCAGATTACGGAGGCGAGATGAAGGGCAGTTCCGTCCTCGACAAGATGCGCGCGATCTGCCTCGCGCTGCCCGATACCAAGGAGACGCTGACCTGGGGGCAGCCGCACTTCCGGGTCGGCGAGAAGATCTTCGCCGGATGCGGTGAGGAGAAGGGCCGCGCCGTGATCGGGTTCAAGCTCGACATGGACCACGCGGACGCGATCATCCAGGACCCGCGCTTCTGGCGCGCGCCCTACGTCGGGCACAAGGGCTGGGTGTCGATGGACGCGGGCGCGGTCGACGACTGGAGCGAGGTCCGGCCGCTCGTCCTCGAGAGCTACCGGTTGATCGCGCCCCGGCGCACGGTGGCCCGGCTCGAAGGCGGCGCACCGCCGAAGGCGGCGAGGGCCAAGAAGATCACGAAGAACATCGCGAGGAAGAAGATTACGAGCAAGAAAACCACGAGCAAGACCGCGAAAGCTTCACGGGCGCGTCGGCCATGAACCCCCAGGGCAAGCTCGCCATCCTCGTGGGCGGCGGTCCCGCCCCCGGGATCAACAGCGTCATCGGCGCCGCCACCATCCGCAGCGTGCTCGAAGGCGTGCCCGTGCTGGGCATCCGCGACGGGTTCGAGTGGATCATGCAGGGCGACATCGACCACGTCACCCCGCTCGACATCGACGACGTCAGCCGCATCCACTTCCGGGGCGGATCGCAGATCGGGATCTCCCGCGCCAACCCCACGACGGACCGCCGCTACCTCGAGAACGCCGTCCTGTCCCTGCTCCGGCTCGACGTCTCGCAGCTCATCACCATCGGCGGCGACGACACCGCGTTCTCGGCCATGAAGCTGCTGGAGGAGGCGCGCGGCCGCCTGCGCATCGTCCACGTGCCCAAGACGATCGACAACGACCTCGACCTGCCCGCCTACGTCGACACCTTCGGGTTCCAGACCGCGCGCCACGTCGGCGTCGAGATCGTGAAGAACCTGATGGTGGACGCCAAGACGACCTCGCGCTGGTACTTCGTCACGGCCATGGGCCGCAAGGCCGGCCACCTCGCCCTCGGCATCGGCAAGGCCGCGGGGGCGACGCTCACCCTCCTGCCCGAGGAGTTCTCGGGGCGACGCATCCGCCTCAAGACGGTGGTGGACACGCTGGCGGGGGCCATCGTGAAGCGGCTCAGCCACGGCCGCCGCGACGGCGTCGCCATCCTGGCCGAAGGCCTCGTGCTCAGCATCGACCCCGCCGACCTCGCCCTGGTGGACGAGGTCGAGAAGGACGCCCACGGGCACGTGCGCATCGACGAAGTCAACATCAGCGAGATCCTCAAGGCCCAGGTGCGCGCGCGCCTCAAGCCCTTCGGCCTGAAGGCGACCATCGTGGCGAAGAACATCGGCTACGAGCTGCGCTGCGCGGACCCCATCCCGTCGGACATGGACTACACGCGGGACCTCGGCTACTGCGCGGCCAAGTACCTCCTCTCCGGCGGCAGCGGGGTCATGATCTCGATGCAGGCCGGGAACCTCGTCCCCATCCCGTTCGAGAAGCTGGTGGACCCGGAGACGGGCCGCACGAAGGTGCGCATGGTGGACACCCACTCCACGCGCTACGCGATCGCCCGGCGCTACATGATCCGCCTGCGCCGCGACGACTTCGACGACTCGCACGAGCTGGCCAAGTTCGCGGCCACGGTGGGCCTCAACCTCGAGGAGTTCTGCAAGGAGTTCCAGTACCTGGTCGAAGACGAGCCGCCGGGGCTGGTGGTGAGCCTGGGCGAAGCCGAAGGGTCGCGCTCCAACCCGCACTCGTGACCGCGCTGCGCACCGCCAGGCCCGCCGACGTGGGTGCGGTCACCGCCATCATCAACGCCGCCTACCAGGTCGAGCGCTTCTTCATCGACGGCGACCGCACGAGCGAGGACGAGGTGCGCCGCTACATGGCCAAGGGCGCCTTCCTCGTCGCGGAGGAAGACGGCCGGCCGGCCGGGTGCGTCTACGTCGAGCAGCGCGGCGACCGCGGGTATTTCGGGCTCCTGGCCGTCGACCCGGCCCAGCACGGCAAGGGCCTGGGACGCACCCTGGTCGAGGCCGCGGAGGAGCGGCTCCGGCGCGCGGGCTGCATCGCGATGGACATCAGCGTCGTGGACCTGCGCACGGAGCTGCCGCCTTTCTACCGGCGCCTGGGCTACGTCGAGACGGGCACCGCGCCCTTCCCCGATCCCGAGAAAGCGACGCGTCCCTGCCACTTCATCCTCATGTCCAAACCGTTGAACGGACATCCAAGCCGTTGACGGCCGCGCCGGCCCGGGATTAGGCTCCGCGCCGATCCCCCGCGGAGGTGTCCTGAAGACGATCGCGATCGCGATCCTCCTGGGTCTTGCCGCGCCCGCGGCGCGTGGGGAGGATCCCGCGCGGTCGGTCTTCCGCGTGTTCGTCCGGGCGGCGGCCGCCGAACGCATGGCCATGCTCGACGACTGGGATGCGCTCAAGACCCGGCGCGACCAGGCCCGCCAGACCCGCCGCGTGCTCGAGAACGAGCTCAAGGAGGTCTACGGCAGCGCGCGCAAGGGATGGCCCCCGGAGAGGGAGCTCGAGCTCTACCGGCTCGCGCAGGTGGAGGCCCTCGCCGACGCGGACTACGAATACCGCAAGGCGGACCCGCGCGCGGTCTTCGACACCGCGCGCGAGATCGCGGACGCCTTCCAGCAGAGGCGAGACGATCGTCCGGGAACCGTGGTCCTCACCACGACCGCGGAGGAGGCGGACCTGGTGGTGGAGGTCGCGGCCTGCCGCGCGACCAAGAGCTTCCCGACCCAGAGCAAGCCCGACCGCTGCTACGTGCTCTTCACCGTCGGCGCGGGAGGGCACCTGGATGCGGAGCAGTTCTCCAAGGTGCCGGCGGACTATCCGGCCAAGAAGTTCGGGACGCGGGCCTGGCGCATCGCCGGCCCCACGCGCGACCGGCCCGTCTTCCACTTCGAGTCGTACAACGGGGGCGGAAAGGAGTTCGGCTGCCCGGACGCGGCCGCCCACGCCGCTTCCGCCGCCGTGGACAGGTTCATCCAGGACAACTACCGCGTCTTGACCGCGCACTGAACCCCCCGTCTCAGGCGCCGAAGCGCCAAACCCGCTAGACTTGGATCCCCTATGGCGAAACGACCCTCCAGCGGGTTCGCCCTCGCGTTGGCCGTGGCCTTCACCGCTGCCGGCGGCTGCGCCCGCGGACGCGCGGCCGAAGACGGGCGCGGACCGAAGGCGGTCAAGGCCCACGTGGTGCCCGTCGCGTCCCGCAGCGTCCAGCGCACCGTGGACTCGGTGGGGTCCCTCTTCCCGTTCGAGGAAGTCACCGTCGGGGCGGAGGTCGAAGGCCGGGTCGCCCAGGTCTTCGTCGACGTCGGCGACGCCGTCTCCCGCGGACGCGCGCTCGTGAAGATCGTGCCCGTCGAGCTCGGCCTCACCCTGGAGCAGGAGCGCGCGGCCCTGGAGCAGATCCAGACCCGCCTGACCACGTCCGGCGGGGGCGTGCTGAAGGACCCCAAGGAAGCGGCGGAGGTCAAGCGCGCCGACGCCGACCGCACGGACGCGGAGCAGAAATACCTCCGCGCGAAGGAGCTGTTCGCGCAGGGCCTCATCTCCCGCGGGACCTTCGACGAGGCGGAGGCGCGCTACAACGGCGCGCGGGCCGGCTACGACATGGCCGTGCAGAACGTGCTCACCCTGCGCGCCCAGGCCGCGCAACGCACGGCGTCCGTGGCCCTCGCCGGCAAGAAGCTCAGCGACACGGTCATCCGCGCTCCCTTCGAAGGGCACGTGAAGGACCGCATGGTCAGCCCCGGGCAATACGTGAAGGTGCAGACTCCGGTCATGGTCATCGTGGACACCAACCGCCTGCGCGCGCGCCTGAAGGTGCCCGAGAAGATGGCGGGCTGGGTCGCGGTCGGGCAGCCGGTCAAGGTGCAGGTCGAGGCCTATCCCGACCGTGCGTTCGAGGGCGCGGTCTCGCGCATGAGCCCCTCCGTCGATCCGCAGACCCGCTCGTTCGACGTGGAGGCGCTCCTCGACAACCGGGACGGCGTGCTCAAGCCGGGCTTCTTCGCGCGCGCCAGCATCGTCTCCAGCCGCGTCGACCAGGCGCTGGTCGTGCCCCAGGATGCGCTGCGCTACCTGTACGGGGTCTACAAGGTCTACACCGTCGAGCAGAGCGCGCTGCGCGAGACGGAGGTCAAGCTGGGAGCGCGCGAGGGCGCGGACGTCGAGATCGTCTCCGGTCTCAAGGAGGGCGCCCAGGTGGCGGTCCCCCTCGAAGGCGAGGAGATGCGCGACGGCGCCCTGGTGGAGGCGGTCAAGTAATGCGGGTCGTACGAGCATTCGCCGCGCCTGCGCCACCCAGACGGCGCAGCACGCGGCAGACAAGACCAACCGGCGAGCTCGGCGCCGCGCAGCGGCGGCGAGCGACGGGGGGTTTCAGGGGGGGAGCTGACATCGCCCGAGGTGTGGTGTCAGTTCCCCCCCTGAGATCAAAGACGAAGACCTAGCCCATGACCCTGGCCGAGCTGTGCGTCAAGCGCGCCGTGTTCGCGGTCATGCTGATCGCGTTCCTCGGCGTCCTCGGCATCTTCTCGTTCCGCGACCTCGGCGTCGACCTCTTCCCCCGCGCCGATCCGGCCACCGTCAACATCAGCGTAACCCTGCCCGGCGCCACCCCCGAGGAGATCACCACCCAGGTCGTCCTGCCCATGGAAGAGGCGCTATCCACCATCAGCGGCATGGACGAGGTCACCTCCCAGGTCCAGGCCGGCCGCGCCCGCATCAACTGCCAGTTCGTGCTCGAGCGCGACATCGAGAGCGCGGCCCAGGACGTGCGCGAGAAGGTGGCGGGGGCGCTGCGCGACCTGCCTCCGAACATCCTGCCCCCGATCATCCAGAAGGCGGACCCGGATTCGGACCCCGTGCTCTCGGTCGTGGTGGCGGGGGACCGCAGCCTGCGCGAGACGACGGAGATCGCGGACAAGAAGATCAAGCGCGTTCTGGAGACGGTGGACGGCGTCGGCGAGGTCTCGCTGACGGGCGCCCGCCTGCGCCAGATCCGCATCTTCGCGGACGCGGACAAGCTGTCCGCCTACGGCCTCACCATCATCGACGTCCAGCAGGCGATCGAGAAGGAGAACATCGAGGTGCCGGGGGGCACCATCATCCGCGGCGACGCCGAGCTGGGAGTGCGCACCCTGGGCCGCCTGGACGCGGTCAGCCAGTTCGGCGAGATCATCGTGCGCAACGTGGGCGGCACGCCCATCCGGGTGAGCGACCTCGGCCGGGTGGAGGACAGCTTCGCGGAGCCGCGCACCTGGAACATGCTCGAGGGGAAGCAGGCGGTGACCCTCGAGATCCGCCGCCAGTCCGGCACCAACACCGTCAAGATCATCGACACCATCAAGGAGAAGCTGGCCCAGATCGACAAGACGCTGCCTCCGGGCGTGGCCACGCGCATCATCCGCGACCAGTCCGTCTTCATCAACGCCTCCATCTCGTCGCTGGAAGAGCACCTCTTCTTCGGGAGCGTGCTCGCTTCCCTGATCGTGTTCCTCTTCATCCGCAACGTCCGCTCCGTCATCATCGCGTCCCTGGCCATCCCCACCTCGATCATCGCCACCTTCACGCTGCTCAAGGTCATGGACTTCACGCTCAACAACATGACCCTGCTCGCGCTCACCCTGGCCGTGGGGATCGTGATCGACGACGCGATCGTGGTGCTGGAGAACATCGTCCGCTACCTCCACGAGAAGCGATACGAGCCGCGGGCCGCGGCCATCGAAGCCACCAAGGAGATCACGCTGGCCGTGCTGGCCACCACGCTCTCCCTGGTCATCATCTTCCTGCCCATCGCCTTCATGAGCGGGTACGCCCGCCGCTACGTGAACCAGTTCGGCTGGACGATGGCGTTCTCGATCCTCGTCTCCATGCTGGTGAGCTTCACCCTCACCCCGATGCTCAGCTCGCGGCTGCTCCGGCGTCCGCACGAAGGATCGGCGCACCAGGAGGAGAAGGAGTGGCCCTTCTTCGCCTGGATCGACCGCCACTACGGCCGCATCCTGCGCTGGTCGCTCGACCACCGGAAAGCGGTCGTGCTCATGGCCCTGGGCACCTTCCTGCTCGTGTTCCCCCTGAACTACCTGGTCGGCCGGGACTGGATCCCACCGGACGACCAGGGCGAGCTGAGCGCGATCCTGAACCTGCCCGAGGGCTCGTCCCTGGACGCGACCGTGCGCGTGTCCACGGACCTCGCCAAGAAGATCTCCGCCCTGAAGGGGGTCGAGTTCGTGAACCCCTACGTCCACGAGGGCGCGATCCTCAGCCATTCGCACATCTACGTGAAGCTCGTGGACCTGAGCCAGCGCAACTTCTCCAACCAGGATGCGGCGGCCGAGGTGCGCAAGCTGTGCGCGGCCATACCGAACCTGCGCTACAAGGTGATGATCCCGTCGGCGCTGGGCGGGGGCGAGAATTTCTTCCCCATCCGCGCCCTCGTGCTGGGCCCGGACTTCGACGAGGTGGTGCGCCTGGCCAAGGAGTCGGCGGCACGCATCCGCCGCATCGACGGCCTCACCGACGTGGACACCAGCGTCAGCGTCAACAGCCCCGAGCTGGCCGTGAAGATCGACCGCCAGCGCGCGTCCGACCTGGGCGTGCGCGCCGCCGACGTGGGCAACGCGGTGCGCCTCATGATCGCGGGACAGGACCAGATCTCCACCTACAAGGAGGGCGACGAGCAATACGACGTGACCCTCCAGCTCCTGCCCGAGCAGCAGAAGAACCCCGAGATCCTGGCCCGCCTGGCCATCCCGTCCTCGAAGATCGGCCAGGTGCGGCTCGACAACATCGCGTCCATCGAGCGGAGCGTCGGGCCCGCGCGCATCGAGCGGTACAACCGCCAGTTCCAGGTACAGATCTACGCGAACAACGCGCCCGGCTTCCCCCTGGACGCGGCCGCCCGGGCGGCCGGGGACGAGATCCGCAAGGTAGGACTGCCTCCCGGCTACAACTTCAAGTTCACGGGGTCGGTGAAGATCCTGGACGAGACGACGCGGAACCTCATCATCGCGTTCCTGCTCGCCTCCATCTTCATGTACATGGTCCTGGCCGCGCAGTTCGACAGCTTCCTGCACCCGTTCACGATCATGCTCTCGCTGCCCCTGGCCATCCCCTTCGCGCTCTTCTCCCTCTGGATCACCGGCCGCACCCTGAACCTGTGGAGCTCGCTGGGCGTGCTGCTCCTGCTGGGGATCGTGAAGAAGAACGGGATCCTGCAGGTGGACTACACGAACAAGCTGCGCGAGGAGGGGATGACGCTGCGCGAGGCCATCCTCCAGGCCAACCACGTGCGTCTGCGGCCGATCCTGATGACCACGCTCGCGATCGTGGCCGGCCTGATCCCCACCGCGCTCGGCATCGGGGCCGGCTCCGCCCAGCGCTCCGCGGTCGCGGTCACCATCATCGGCGGGCAGATGCTCTGCCTGCTGCCGACCCTGCTGATCACCCCCGTCGCGTATTCGCTGCTGGCGGAGGCGGAGATCCGCGGGATCCGGTTCGGGCCGAGCTGGCTGGGCCGGCTGTGGGAGACCGTGCGGCCCGAGGCACTCCGGCGGCAGTAGGCCGGCGCCTCCGCGGGGTCAAGGTCCCGCCGTCAATCCGAAACGCCATCCACCGGCGTTGATGCGCGAACCGCCGGAGTTGAGCCGCGCGTACTCCACGCGGATGCCGACGAACTTGACCATGACGGCGGCGCCGACGAAGGTCACCACGCCCGTCTCCCCGCCGAAGCTCGGGAACAGGATCGTGTCGAGCGTCTTGAGCGACTCCTTGATGTACGCGTTGCAGTGCGCTTCCGTCCGGTTGGCGATTCCGCAGCCGCCCGGATGGGTGAGCACGCGCTCCGCGGGCTTGATGAAGGCGAGGCGAACGCCGCCCGCGAAATGCAGGGGGCCGAGGCGCGGCGAGTAGTAGCTGAGGCCGGCCGCTTCCCAGAAGTTGTACTTTCCGGCGGTCTCCGGATCGGCGTCGGGGCCAGGGACGTACGCGCGCGAGATGACGGGGTACGGATAGGCGCCGATCTCGATCCCGATGTTTCCCAGCCGATCGCTTCCGGACGCGCGATCGAGAGCGATGAGCGGAAAGCGGCCGTAGATGCCGGAGGCCACGTAGTGATCGCTGTCCGCCGCGGAGTGGGAGAGGCCGAACTGAAGCGTCCAGGATTGCTTCGGCTTGCGAACGGTCGGGACCGGCTTCCTCTCGTCCGCCCCGGAGCGCGTTCCCGCGGCCAGGACCAGACACAGGACGACGGGGGCGACCGAACGGTGCATCGATCCATCTTAGAGGCGGCCATGGCCGTGCCAGGTACATTTCCTTGAAGAGTTGCGCGAGGGGAACGAGGGCGATGACAATCGGCGCACCATGAGAGCTGCGCTCCTCGCCTTCCTCTTGGCCGTGGCCGGCTCGACCGGCGCCCTCTGCGCGGACGAGTTCGAGGCCCAGGCTGCCCTCTTCCGCTACGACCCCGCCGCCGACCTGAAGGTCGAGGAAGCCGGCGTCGAGAAGCAGGGCACGGTCTCGGTCCACGACATCCGTTTCACGCCCGTGCCGGGCGCGGAGCCGGTCAAGGCCTACATCGTGGTGCCGGAAGGCAAGGGGCCTTTCGCGGGCGTGTTGTGGGTCCACTGGCTGGGCGAGCCCGCGACGACGAACCGCACGCAGTTCCTGAAGGAGGCCGTGGACCTCGCGCCCAAGGGCATCGTCTCGCTGCTCGTCGAGGGGATGTGGTCGGCGCCGGACTGGTACGGCAAGCGCGTGCCCGAGCAGGACTACGACAACTCCATCCGCCAGGTCATCGCCCTGCGGCGCGCCATGGACCTCCTGTTGTCACGGGCGGACGTGGACAAGGCGCGCGTCGGCTACGTCGGCCACGACTACGGTGGCATGTACGGGATGATGGCGAACGGCGTGGACCGCCGCGCGCGCACGTACGTGTACATCGCGGTGGTGCCGTCGCTCAACGACTGGGCGTTCTTCGCGCGTCAACCCGTCTCCAAGGCCGCGTACCTGCGCCAGAACGCGCCCCTCGAGCTGACCGACTACCTGCGGCAGGTCAAGAACGCGAGCACGCTCTTCCAGTTCGCGAGCAAGGACGTGTACGTGTCGCGCGCCGACACCCAGGTCGTGATGGGCGCGGCCTCCACCCCGAAGGAGCGACGCTTCTACGAGGCCGACCACGGGATGGCGGTGCCGCAGGCGGCAGCCGACCGCGACGCCTGGCTCTTGAAGGAGCTGGGCCTCGGCGGCCCCGGCCTGCCGCCATTGCCGTCGCCCTCGCCGCGCTAGCCGGTCAGGACCTCGCCTCGCCGCTCGCCGCCCGCCACTCGTCCGTCCATTCGCGCGCCAGGAGCAGCTCCTCGATTCGATAGGCGTGGAAGAAGTCGTGGAGGGCCAGGTGGCGGAACATGATGAGCACGGAGTAGTGGCTGTATTCGCCGTGTTCCGCGGTGCGGGACCAGTCTTCCGCGCGGAGCTGCCTCAGACGTGCGACGAGGCGTCGCCGGTCCGCCTCGTAGGCGGCCAGCGCCTGGCCGAGGTCCTTGGCCAGGAGCGCGTCCGGAGGATCGTTCGTGCCCGGGTCGTAGGGCGTGATGATCGGCCGAGGCGAGGCGAGGATCTGCTCGAGCCGGTGGAAGAAGAGGTCGTGCACCACGGCCAGGTGGCAGGCGTGCTCGTGCGCCGACCATTTGCCGCTGGGCGGGCGGAGCTTGAGCAGCGACGGAGGGACTTCGCGGACCAGCGGGACGACGACGCGGGGGGCGCGCTCCAGCGCGTCGATGACGCTCTCGGGGTCGGCCGGGCTCATGGCGACTCGTCTCTCAGAACATCGAATTCGCGTTGGCGGCGGTGTCGGGCACCACCTGCAGGACATCCCAGTGTTCGACGATGCGACCCTCGTCGTCCAGGCGGAAGATGTCGATCCCCGCGTAATCCTCGTCGCCCGGCCACTGCTGGTAGCAGTGAAGGACCACGTAGTTCGCCTCCGCGACGGTCCGCTTGAAGTGCACGCGCTTGCCCGGGTATTCCCGCGCCATCCGCTCGAAATAGGCGACGAAGGCTTCCTTGCCGTCGGCGACGTGGGGGTTGTGCTGGATGTAGGTCGCGCCCGCGTACTTGTCGATGGCTTCGCGGGGCCGGCACTCGTTGAACATGAGGTCGTAGAAGGCCACGACGTTCTGCTTGTTGCGTTCGAGGCGGTCGGTCATGGCGTCAGTGAACCCAGCCCCCTTTCGACAAGCGCTTCCGTCTGTCGCCCTCCGGACGCTCCGGGCCGGAGCGAAGCCAACGTCGTCTCCGCCACAGGTACGGAACGATCTGCCAGGCGATCGCACCATCGAGGCGAGCTACCGGCATGAGGTTGAGGGCGACCCAGAGGAGGCTGAGGTAGCCGAACATGGCGATGATCGCGTTGACGACGCCAATGGCGGTGAATCCGAAGACGACCGACCAGAGGACGAGCGGCACGGCCACCGCGAGCTGGGCGAGCACCCCGCCCCAGGCCACGACACAGGCGTCGTAATGGCTGCGCGGAGCGTCGTAGCGAGTGAGGCCGTGGAGCGGGTACAGCTCGATCGACCACACGGCGTAACGCCTCCGGCGTGCCGCGCGCGCATGACCCCACTCGTGGAGCAGGAGCACGCCGAGATAGGAGGCGAGGAGGAAAAGCGTGGAAGCGGCATTCTTGAGGTCGATGAGCAGAGCGGTGGCCGCGATGGCGACGACGGTCCAATGGACGTAAACAGTCGTGCCCGCCACTCGGGCGATGTGACCGAAACCTCTCACCTCTTCATCCTGGAACGAGGCTACCGCAGCGGAGCCGATGCGAGCTGCTTGCCGAGGTAGATCATCTGCCCGGCGTGATGATCCGCGTGGGCGGCGCCGCGCACGAACATCGTGAGCCGGTCGGAGACGCCCTCCGCGCCCACGGCGCTGTAAGGGGCACGCCAGTCTTCTTCCCGCTGCGCGGCCAGCGTCGCCAGGACCATGTCGACGGCGCGGTCGAAGTCACGGAGGACCTCTTCCCGCGGCCGTCGAGAGGGATCGGCGAACTCCTTCGGGCGGTCGCGGACGTAGCCGGTGCCGGCGATCTGCGCTCCGATGTAGTAGCTGAGATTGCCGGTCAGGTGGAGCAGCAGGTGTCCGACGGAATTGCCGTAGGGGAACGGCCGTCGCCACAGCTGCTCGGTCGACAGAGGATCGACGAGAGCGTGCACCTTGTGCCTCACCCGCTCGTATTGCGAGGACAAGCTCCGGCCAACCAGGGAAGAGAGAGTCTCGATAGTGCGCACGGACATCGTGATAGTTTCCACCTCCGATGCCCTGGCCCACAAGCGACGAGCTCGATGATCTCGTCGCTCGCTTCCGTGCGCGCACGCTTCCGAAGCCCGAATGGACGCATCTGGCTCACCTCGCCGTCGGCACCTGGCATGTGCACGAGAGGGGACCCGACGACGCTCTCGAGCTTCTCCGCCACGGAATCACGCGGCTCAACGAGGCCCACGGCACCGTCAACGACGAGTCCGGCGGATACCACGAGACGATCACGCGAGCGTACGTCTGCCTGCTCTCGGAATTCATCCGCAGGCATCCTGGACTCGCGGTGGCCGATTGCGTGCAGGCCGTGCTCGCCAGCCCGCTGGCGGGGAAGACGGCCCTCCTTCGCTACTACTCCAAGGAGAACCTGCTGTCGGTCTCCGCGCGCAAGGGATGGGTCGAGCCCGACCTCGAGCCGCTTCGCCTGTAGGACCCAATCCCTTGCGCGGCGGGCGGACTAGCGGGCGGCGGCCGCCTTGGCCTTCTCCTGATCCTTCGCCGCCGCGGACGACTTCACGTCGCCCTCGGGCGTGACCACCACGGCGTCGAGGAACGGAATCATCGCGCGCAGCTTCGCCCCGACCTCTTCGATCGGCTGCGAGCGCTCTTCCTTGCGCCGACGGTCGAACCAGGGGCGGCCCGCCTCGTTCTCCGCGATCCAGCGCTTGGCATAGGCGCCCGAGCGGATCTCCTCGAGCATCTTGCCCATCTCCTTGCGCGTCGCGTCCGTCACCAGGCGATCGCCGCCCGTGTAATCGCCGTGCTCCGCCGTGTCCGAGATCGAGTAGCGCATGTAGGAGAGCCCGCCGCGGTACATGAGGTCCACGATGAGCTTCAGCTCGTGCATGCACTCGAAATACGCGATCTCCGGCTGGTAGCCGGCCTTGGTCAGCGTCTCGAACCCGGCCTTGACGAGGGCGGAGACGCCGCCGCAGAGGACGGCCTGCTCGCCGAAGAGGTCGGTCTCCGTCTCCTCGGAGAACGTCGTCTCGATGACCCCGGCCCGGGTGCAGCCGAGGCCCTTGGCGTAGGCGAGCGCGGTCTGGTGCGCCTTGCCGCTGGCGTCGTTGTGCACGGCGAGCAGGGCGGGCGTGCCCTGGCCTTCCTTGAAGACCTCGCGCACGCGGTGGCCGGGCGCCTTGGGCGCGATCATCGACACGTCGACGCCCGCGGGCGGCACGATCGTGCCGAAGCGGATGTTGAAGCCGTGCGCGAACATGAGGGTCTTGCCCGGCTTGAGGTTCTTCTCGATGGACTCGCGGTAGAGCTTGGCCTGCCCCGTGTCCGGGGTCAGGATCATGATGATGTCGGCGGCTTCGGCCGCCGCGGCCGGGGTCAGGACCGTGACTCCGTCCGCCTGGGCCTTCGCGCGCGACCGGCTGCCCTCCGGCAGCCCGACCACGACGCTGACGCCGCTGTCGCGCAGGTTGAGGGCGTGGGCGTGGCCCTGGCTGCCGTAACCGATGATCGCGACCTTCTTGCCCTTGAGGAGGGCCAGGTCCGCGTCGTTGTCGTAATAAATCCGTGCCATTTCTCTGTCTCTCCGTTCAGGCGTTGGGTTGAGCGCCGTTGCCGTTCACGCCCTGCTCCGCGTCGGTTGCGCGGCTCTTCACGTCCGCCTTGCTGCCGCGGACCAGGGCCACCTTGCCCGTCCGCACCATCTCGAGGATGCCGCGCTCGCGCAGCAGGTCCACCAGGCCGTCCACCTTGCCCTCGTCGCCCGTGACCTCGACGATCACGGACTCCGGCGCCACGTCCACGATCTTGCCCCGGAAGATGGCGACGAGGTCCGCCATCTCCGAGCGCTCGCCCGGCGAGCAGCGCACACGGACGAGAGCGAGGTCGCGCGACACCGTGGGCCGATGGGTGACGTCTTCGACGTCGAGGACGGGCACCAGCTTGCGCAGGTTCTCCGCCACCAGGGCGGCGGGGGTGCGCCGGGTATCGACCACGATCGTCATGCGCGAGACGTGCGACTGCTCGCTGTGGCCGACGGTGAGGCTGTCGATGTTGAAGGCGCGGCGCCGGAAGAGGCTGGCCACGCGGTTGAGGACGCCGGGCTCGTCGAGGACCCGTGCCACCAGGGTGTGCTTCACGCCGTCACTCCTTCCTTCTCCGCCGGCCGCCGGATCATGGCGTGCAGGTCCGCGCCCGCCGGCACCATCGGGTAGACCGCCTCTTCCTTCTCCACGCGGAAGTCGATGAGGGCGGGCTGGCCGGACGCGCGCACCGCCTGCACCGTCGGCGCCACCTCCGACCGCTTGTTCACGCGATGGCCGGCGATACCGTAGGCATCGGCCAGCTTGACGAAGTCGGGAGACAACATCGGGGTGGAGGCGTAGCGCTTGTCGTAGAAGAACTCCTGCCACTGCCGGACCATCCCGAGGTAACCGTTGTTGACGACCGCGATCTTGATGTCCAGCTTCTCCTGCTGGAGGGTGGCCAGCTCGCACTGCGTCATCTGGAAACCACCGTCGCCGGCGATCACCCAGACCTCCGCTTCCGGGCGCGCCATCTTGGCTCCGATGGCCGCGGGCAACGCGAAGCCCATGGTGCCCAGGCCGCCGGAGGTGATGAGCGTGCGCGGCTTCTCGTGACGGTAGTACTGCGCTTCCCACATCTGGTGCTGGCCGACGTCGGTCACCACCACGGCGCCTCCCTCCGTGCCCGTCCAGAGGTCGTGCATGACGTGCGCGGCGTAGAGATGGCCGTTGTCCGGCTGGTGGAGGATGTCCCGCGTGCGCGTCTCGTTCTGGCCGCCCTGGATCCGGGTGCGCCAGGCCTCGTGGCGCTTGGCGGGAACGTGGGGGAGCAGGGCCTCGAGCACGTTGCGCAGGTCGCCCACGATGCCGACGTCCACGGGCACGTTCTTGTTGATCTCGCTGGGGTCGATCTCGACGTGGATCTTCTTCGAGTGCTGGGCGTAGGTGGCGAGCTTGCCCGTGACGCGGTCGTCGAAGCGCATCCCGAAGGCGAGCAGGAGGTCCGCCTCCTGGATGGCGGTGTTGACGAAGGCCTCGCCGTGCATGCCCATCATGCCGAGGCAGAGCGGATGGCTGGCCGGGAAGCCGCCCAGCCCGAGCAGGGTGAGGGCGACCGGCGTGTCCGTCTTCTCGGCGTAGGCCTGGAGGACCGCGGAGGCGCCGGAGCGCATCACGCCATGTCCGGCCAGGATGAGCGGACGCTCGGCCAGCGCGATGAGCTCCGCCGCCTTGGCCAGGTCCTCCCAGCGCACCAGCGGCACGTGTTTCTCGCCCGGAAGCTCGACCGTCTCCGGCCAGATGAACTCCGTCTGGGCCTGCTGCGCGTCCTTGCAGATGTCCACGAGGACGGGGCCGGGCCGGCCGTGACGCGCGATCGCAAAGGCCTCGCGCACGGAATGCGCGATGTCCTTGGCTTCCGTGACCAGCATGTTGTGCTTGGTGATGGGGAGGGTGATGCCGGTGACGTCGGTCTCCTGGAAGGCATCGCTGCCCAGGACCTTGGACGGGACCTGGCCCGTGATGAAGACGGTCGGGATCGAGTCCATCATCGCGGTGGCGATGCCCGTGGTGAGGTTGGTTGCCCCCGGGCCGGAGGTGGCCACGGCGACGCCGACCTTGCCGCTGGCTCTCGCGTAGCCGTCGGCCATGTGGGCCGCGCCCTGCTCGTGCCGGACGAGGACGTGGCGGATGGGGAACTGCAGCAGCGCGTCGTAGGCGGGCAGGATGGCGCCGCCGGGGTATCCGAAGACGGTGTCGACGCCCTCGCGCACCAGGCATTCCCAGAGAATTTGCGCGCCGGTCAGGTTCACATACACCCCCAAAAAGCAAAACCCCCGAGGTTTCCCTCGGGGGTCTCTGTCGATCTCGACTTGCTGCTGTCTAGATCCCAGATCCCCCGAGCGGGGTAATCAGGACCAGGACCAGGACCAGCAGGGAAAGCGACACCAGCCCGTTCGCCGAAGCCGCCAACCGGATCTGGATCGCCGAGATCATCGAAGTGCCGGGATTCTAGGCAGTTCTCCGCGGGCTTGTCAAGCGGAAGCTGCGGAGCCCTCGCGGAGGGCGTTCGTGCGGTAGGCGGCCACCAGCCGCTCGAGCAGGGCGATCTCGGCCCGGATCTCGTTCCCACGCTCCGTGTCCGCCACCCGCCGCGGCCGATCCCATTCGCGGACGACGGTGATGGTCGGAATGATGTCCACACCGTCGCGCACCGCCGCCTCCACGGAGTCGAAGTGATGGTGGCGGCCGATGAACGTGCGGTCCGCCTCCAGCACCAGGGTGTACCCGTGATCGCCGTAGGCCTCGGAGAAGGCGCCGTCTATCGTGATGGCCTTGCCGCTGCGCTTGAGCGGGTCCTCGCCCTTGTCGATCTTGACCGGCACGTGACCGTTGACGATCAGGCCGCGCGCGGGGTCGCAGCCGAACTCCTGGAGCACGCGCTCGCAGAACGCGGCCTCGTGGATCAGCTTGAAATACGGGTTCTTGGTCTCGTGGTGGGTCGCCGTGTCCGCGACGAGGTCGCGCTCGAGCGTGGTGATGCGGTCCTTGCCGAAAGTGGGGGCGAGAGGCCCGCTCCACAGGTACCACAGCAGGTCGAGATCGGCGGCGGCGTGGGTGTCGAGGCTGCGCACGACGACGCGCTCGAGGGAGTCGAAGAGGGCGCGCCCCGCGTGCGGCTGGCCGTCCACGGTCATGGAGAGGAAGCGGCCCTCTGCGTCCACCGGAACGCATCCGTGGAAGATCAAGTGGTCGTCCCGCCGCAGCCACATCGACCCACGCTCGACCAGGAACTTCACGTGCTGCCAGAGCTGCGGGCTGGCCAGGAACGAGCGGCGCAGGCGGTCCATGCACTTCCGCTCCTCCGCCGAGAGCTCCTCGGGATGGGCGGAATCGAAGGTGGGGAAGCGGCGGTCGCGCAGGGCATGGACCTGGCCGTCGATCTCGACGGTGCCCGCGGCGGGGTCGAGCCGGCGCAGCAGCCGCCGGTGGTCGAGCTGCCATTCCGGATGCCGCGCGATGGTCTGGCCCTCGAGCTTCCACTGCATGACGGCCGCGGCCTTCTGCATGCGCGCCATCGTCTCCGTCTCGCGCAGGCCCGTGCCCTTGGGCACGAACGACTCCGCGGGGTCGTCCTTGTAGACGGTGCGCACGAGGTGCTCCAGCGGCTGCAGCGTGATCCCGTAGCCTTCTTCGAGCTGGGAGAGCCGGCGGTAGCGGATCGAGATGCGCAGCACGTGCGCGATCAGCGCCTCCTGGCCGAGGGCGGCCCCGATCCAGGCCGCGTCGTGGTTGCCCCAGGTGAAGGACACGTTGGGCTGGCGGCGGAGGTACTCGATGACGCGGTCTCCGCGGGGACCGCGATCGACGCAGTCGCCGGCCACGATCAGCTCGGACACCGCGAGATCGCGGACGAGGCGCACGATGAGGCGGACGAGGTGCTGGTCGCGGCCTGCGCGCACGAGGGGCTCGATCAACGCGCGCACGTATTCGGGCCCGCGCGCGGCATCGTGGAGCAGCTCGTGCAGGAGGGCGGCGTATTCTGAGGGCAACAGGCGGTCCAGGTGTTCGGCGGGGTACCGGGCGGCCAGCGCGCGCACGACCGTGAACAGGTCCTGCAGGACGCGCGGCGCGAACTCCTGCCGTCGGGCCGGATCCACGAGCTCCGGCTCCAGGCGCTCCAGCATCTCCCGCGGATAGAAGATGAGGGAGAGGAAGTCCCGCAGCTCGGCCTTGGACATCCGCTCCCCGAAGAGGCGCTCCACCAGGGGCCGCAGGGTCCCGGAGGCGTTGTTGACGACGTGGCGCAGCTTGACGTCTTCGCCGTGGACGTCGCTGACGACGTGGACGGCGCCCTTGGGCAAGGTGAGCCCGGCGCTGAGCCGCGCGATCTCGGCCAGGGCGGCGTCGGGACTGGCGAAGCGGCGGGCCAGAGGACGCAGGGCGGCCAGGTCCATCTCGTTCACGGCTCTCTCTCGATCCGCATCCAGAAGTCCCGCGCCTGGCCGGGGGCGATGTCCATGCGCCGATCGGTGTTGACGGTGTTGTTGGGACCGTAGAACGGCTCCAGGCAGACGAAGTCGCGGCCGGGCTGGGACCAGAACTGCAGGTGCCGCATCGCGGGCGAGAAGCTGAGGCGGAGGCCGCCGAGCCCGGGCAGATCGAAGTGGGCGCGGCCGTTCGCGGGCGCCTCCAGGCCGAAGTCGAACTCGCGCCCGTCCGAGAACTGCTCGGCGGGACGGAAGCCGGAAACGTCGCCCGTCACCTCCGCCTTGCGCGCGGCCGGGCAGCGGAAGTACGGATGCCAGCCGGGGGAGACGGGGAGGGGCTTCGGGCCCCGGTTGTGCACGAGGAGCTCGACCTGCAACCCCCGCGGGAGGAGCTGCACGCCGTATTCGACGTCGAAGTCGTAGGGATATTGCGCCCGCGTTTCGTCGTCCTGGACGAGGGACAGGCGCAGGGCGTCCGCACTCTTCGTGCGCACCGCCCACGGCTGGTTGCGGCCGAAACCGTGTTGCTTCATGCGCGTGCCGGCGTGAAGGAATCGTTCGTCCTCCAACTTTCCCGCGAATGGAAAAAGGATGGGGATGCCGCCGCGCACGTTCTTCGTGGGATCGTCGAGGGTCGCTCGGTCCAGAAAGAGGACCGCGCTCCCGCCGACGGCGAGCGCAGTGACGATGCCGCCGCGGCCGGGCACGACCTGCGCGGTCACGTCTCCGCTCGCGAGCGCGATGGTTTCGTGGCCCAAGGCGGCGATTCTATCCCTGCCGGCCTCCGAGGGTGCCGGCCGCGACGAGCCGCGCGTCCTGGGTTAGCCTTGGGGCCCCCGGAGGTTTCATGAGAATCAGGTCAGCCGCCGTCGCCGCCCTCGTCGCGCTCGCCATCGCCGCGGCCCTCACCTCGCCCACGGCGGCCGCGCCGCCGACGGCGCGCAAGGCGTTCTCCGCCTACGACGCGGAGGCAAAAGCGCTCCTGGCCACGATGACGCTGGAGGAGAAGGTCGGCCAGATGACGCAGGCCGAGCAGGAGAAGCTCACCGACGTCAAGGACATCCAGACCTACTTCCTGGGCTCGCTCCTCTCCGGCGGCTCCTCGGATCCCAAGGCGGGGAACAGCCTGCAGGCCTGGACGGAGATGTACGACGGCTACCAGAAGCTTGCTCTCCAGACGCGTCTCAAGATCCCGATCCTCTACGGCGTGGACGCCGTCCACGGCCACAACAACGTGCTCGGCGCCGTCGTCTTCCCCCACAACATCGGTCTCGGGGCCACGCGCGACTCGAAGCTCGTGGAGGAGATCGCGCGCCTCACCGCGGAGGAGGTGCGAGCGACGGGCATCCAGTGGGCGTTCTCGCCGTGCGTGGCCGTCGCCCGCGACGAGCGCTGGGGGCGCACGTACGAGAGCTTCTCGGAAGATCCTTCGCTGGTCGCGGATCTGGGGGCGGCGGCGGTGCGCGGGCTGCAGGGCACCGACCTCAAGGATCCGCTGCGGGTCCTCGCCTGCGCGAAACACTACGTGGGAGACGGAGGAACGTCGTGGAACACGTCGCCCCACCTGGCCGCCCAAGGCGCGCGCCTGGACCAGGGGGACACGCGGCTGAGCGAGGCGGAGCTGCGGCGGATCCACCTTGCCGGATACCCGGCCGCGATCGCCGCCGGGGTCGGCTCGATCATGCCGTCGTACAGCAGCTGGAACGGCGAGAAGGCCTCGGGGAGCAAGCGCCTCCTCACGGACATCCTGAAGACCGAGCTCGGTTTCGAAGGGTTCCTGATCTCCGACTACAACGCGCTCGACCAGCTTCCCGGCGACCGCCGGGCCCAGGTCAAGCAGTCGATCAATGCGGGAATGGACATGGCGATGGTTCCCGAGAAATACAAGGAGTTCTACGCCGCCCTCAAGGACCTCGCGGAGAAGGGCGAGGTGCCGATGGCGCGCGTCGATGACGCGGTCCTGCGCATCCTGCGCGTGAAGATCGCCATGGGGCTCATGGATCCGGCGCGCTCGTCCCTGGCCGACCGTTCGCTGCAGGCGCGATTCGGGTCGCCCGCGCATCGCGAGGTCGCGCGGCGGGCGGTGCGCCAGTCACTGGTGTTGTTGAAGAACGACAAGAAGACCCTTCCGCTGTCGAAGACGGCGAAGCGGATCGTGGTCGCGGGCAAGAACGCGGACGACATCGGCAACCAATGCGGGGGCTGGACGATCGACTGGCAGGGCAAGAGCGGCCCCATCGTCCCCGGGGGGACGACCATCCTGGCCGCCCTGAAGGCGGCGGCCAAGGGGGGCGAAGTGACGTTCTCCGCCGACGGGACGGGTGCCGCGGGCGCGGATGTCGGAGTCGTGGTGGTGGGCGAGAAGCCCTATGCCGAGTTCTTCGGAGATCGCGAGAGTCTCGCCCTGGACCCGGACGACCTGGCCGCGATCGCGAACGTCAAGAAAGCGGGGATTCCGGTCGTGGTCGTGGTCGTGTCCGGCCGTCCGCTCATCCTGGGCGACGCCCTGGGCCAGGCGGATGCGGTGGTCGCGGCCTGGCTGCCCGGCACGGAAGGGCAGGGCGTGGCCGACGTGCTCTTCGGCGACTACAAGCCCACGGGCAAGCTCTCGTTCACTTGGCCGCGCACGATGGCGCAGATCCCGATCAACGTGGGGGACGCGGCGTACGACCCGCAGTTCCCCTACGGGTTTGGGCTGAGCTACTGACCGTCGTCGGAGCGTGTCCGGACGGACGCACTTTCGTTCCGGAACGAAAAACGCCGAAATTCCGGCGAAACGACCGACAGGTGCTCCGTCGCTGGTCGAAGGGCTCCGGGCACGCCGCTTGCTGATAGCCAGTGGGAAGGCGATCAGCCCAGGGGGTGAGCTCAATGGCGGAGAAGGATCCGGTCCAGGAACTACGGAAGCTGGTAGAGGCCATCGAGACCGCGATGATGACCACGCGTCGTGCGGACGGGCATCTGGTCTCACGACCCATGGCCGTGCAGGCATCGGCACCCGGAGCCGACTTCTGGTTCGTGACCGAGCGCGACAGCGAGAAGCTGGACGAGCTGCGAGCGGATCCCCACGTCAACCTCGCTTTTTACAAGGACCGAACACGAGAATGGGTCTCGGTGTCGGGCACGGCTGTCCTGACGGATGACCGCGCGACGATCGAGAAGCTCTATCGGCCGGACTGGCGGGCGTGGTTCGAGGACAAAGGTGGACGGAACGACGGGTCCGCGGCCGACCCGCGCCTGTTCCTCATCGGCGTGCAGGCCACGTCCGCGCACTTCATGACAGTGGACAAACCTCAGGCCGTCGTCCTTTTCGAGTTGGTCAAGGGCATGGTCACGGGCAAGGCCCCTTCCATTGGCGAGATGCACGAGGTGAGCGGCGCCGCCATCCGCCGCCGATCCTGAGCGATGGGCCTCTCCCCGGAGGAGGTTCGTGCGTCGTCGACCGGCTTGTCCTCGTCCTCTTGAGGCTCGAACCATGCGAGCCTCGAGCGCATGCGGACGACGTCGCCGACGACGATGAGGACGGGGGACGTCAGGGAGGCGTCCCGCACGACGGCGGCGAGCGTTCCCAGCGTCGCCACGACCGTTCGCTGGCGCCGGGTCGTGCCCGCCGAGATGGCGGCGGCGGGCGTGCCTTCCGAACGACCATGAGCGGCGAGCGCGGAGGTGACCCGCGGCAGGGTTGAGAGACCCATCAGCACGACGACGGTATCGGCTCCGGCCGCGCGCGCGATGGACCGCTCCGCTTCTCCGGGTCCCGCGCAGGCGGCGGTGACGATGGCCAGCGACGAGGCCAGCCGCCGGTCCGTCACCGGTATGCCGGCGTAGGCAGGCACGGCGAGCGCGGAGCTGACGCCGGGGACGATCTCGAAAGGGATGCCGGCGGCGGCCAGCGCCTCCGCCTCCTCTGATCCTCGGCCGAACAGGAAGGGGTCGCCGCCCTTGAGGCGGACGACGCATCGGCCGGCGCGTGCGTGGCCGACCATGACGGCGTTGATGTCCGGCTGGAGCGTCGAGGGGCCGTGCCCCCTCTTTCCCACGTCCATGCGCACGGCGCGGCGACAAGTGAGGGCAAGGACCTCGGGACTCACCAGGGCATCGAAGAGGACGACGTCGCAGTGCTGGAGGACCTGATGGCCCCGGCGAGTCAGGAGACCGGGATCGCCGGGACCGGCCCCCACGAGGTAGACCGTTCCCCCGGCGACGTTGGGTTCGTCCATGACCGCGCTGCGGAGCAAGAGCCTTGCCGGCTCATGCCGCCGCACGTCGCGTTTGTGCGGATCGGCCTCAAGTCTCCAGAACCGAAGGCTTCGTAAGGCCCCCCGGCATTCGCGGCTCTCGTGTCGCCTCGCGCTTTGGTCCGACCAAGGCGTGGTCTCGCGCGCCGAAGACGACAGTGCTGTCGCCTCGTCGACGGACGGCATCGCCGAAGCCGACGGACAGAGAGTCAATCGTCGCTCTCCGTCCGGGCGCACACGCACCGTTGTGTCCGCGTTGCGGGGGCGGACGACGAAAGTGTCTGACCCCGCCAAGCGGACATCACCGCGACGCCGCATGTCGAACGTTTGGCAAGCGGCGGAAAACAAACGGGTCACGTGCTTCGAGGCCTGCTTCGGACACACGGCATGGCCGTTGCTCACGGCAGACGACGTGTCCGCGGAACCATCGTCGTTCCCTGCTCCGGCCCCTCCCCTCGCGCGCACGCACTGCCCATACTGCGCGCTTCAATGCGGAATGATCCTGCAGGGACCAGCGGAGGCTCCGCGAGTCGAGGGCGATCCCTCGTTCCCCGTCAATCGCGGAGCGCTCTGCATCAAGGGATGGACGTCGGCCGGGACCCTGGCCCACCCGGAGCGATTGACGCGACCCCTGGTGCGGGGGACGGACGGGAGGCTCGCCCCCACCACCTGGGACGAGGCTCTCGGCCGGATCGCGGAAGGCATCCGCGCCCTCCAATCGCGTCACGGGCGCGACTCGGTCGGCGTCTTCGGGGGCGGATCGCTCACGAACGAGAAGGCGTACCTGCTCGGCAAGTTCGCGCGGGTGGCGCTCCAGACCCGCTACATCGACTACAACGGCCGCTTCTGCATGTCCTCGGCGGCGGCGGCCGCGCTCAAGGCCTTCGGCGTGGACCGCGGCCTGCCGTTCCCCCTCGCCCACCTCGCGGGCGCGGGCGCCATCCTGCTCTCCGGCAGCAACCTCGCCGAGACCATGCCCCCGGTCATGCAGTACCTCGAGACGCAGCGCGCGCGGGGAGGCACGCTGATCGTGGCCGATCCTCGTCGCACGCGGACGGCCGAGGCGGCCACGCTTCACCTGCGTCTCACGCCCGGATCGGACGCCGCGCTCGCGAACGGCCTCCTGCACATCCTGATCCGGGACGATCTGGTGGACCGCGCGTACATCCGCAGCCGTACGGAGGGTTTCGAGCGCGTGCGCGGCATGGTCGCCTCCTACTGGCCAGGCCGGGTGGAGCGCATCACGGGGGTGCCGGAAGCCGACCTCGAGCGCGCGGCGCGGCTGCTCGGGACCGCCCGCAGCTCGATCGTGCTCACCGCCCGCGGTCCGGAGCAGCAGGCACAGGGCGTAACCAACACTCTCTCGTTCATCAACATCGCGCTCGCCCTCGGGCAAGTCGGCCACGCGTTCGGAGGGTATGGATGCCTGACCGGACAGGGCAACGGCCAGGGCGGGCGTGAGCACGGGCAGAAGGCGGACCAGCTTCCCGGCTATCGCCGCATCGACGACCCGGCGGCGCGCGCGCACGTCGCCGCGGTGTGGGGCGTGCGCGAGGAGGACATTCCGGGACCCGGCGTCTCCGCGTTCGAGATGCTCGACCGGTTGGGACCGGAGGGCGGGATCCGGTCGCTGCTCGTGTTCGGGTCGAACCCCGCTGTCTCCGCTCCCGACGCGGGCCGCGTCGTGGAGCGCCTGCGCCGCCTCGACCTCCTCGTGGTGAGCGACTTCTTCCTCTCGGAGACGGCCGCCCTCGCCGACGTCGTGCTGCCTTCGGCGCAGTGGGCGGAAGAGGAAGGCACGATGACCAACCTCGAGGGGCGTGTCCTGTTGCGGCGGCGGGCCGTCGCTGCGCCGCCGCACGTGCGCGACGACCTGCAGATCCTTTGCGCGCTCGCCGATGGCCTGGGCCGCGGACGCTTCTTCCCCGACTCCGGGGCGCGCGCCGTCTTCGACGAGCTGCGGCGGGCGAGTGCGGGTGGTCCCGCGGACTACTCCGGGATCACCTACGAGAAGCTGGAGGCGCGGGCCGGTGTCTACTGGCCCTGCCCGGCCGAGGACCATCCGGGCACGGCCCGCATGTTCCTGAAGGCGTTCCCACGCCCGGGTGGAAGGGCTCTCTTCCACCCGGTGTCGCACCTTCCTCCGGCGGAGGAGCCGGAGGCCACCTACCCGGTGTTCCTCACCACGGGGCGCGTCCTCGCCCAGTACCAGTCCGGCACCCAGACCCGGCGCCTGGACGAGCTGACGGCGCTCGCGCCCCGTCCGCGAGCCGAGCTGCACCCGGCGCTCGCGCGCCGGCACGGCATCCGGGACGGGGACGAGGTGCGCGTGACCACGCGCCGCGGACGCGCCACCTTCGAGGCACGCCTCACCGAGGCGATCCGCGAGGACACGGTGTTCGTGCCTTTCCACTGGGGCGGCGAGGGCAAGGCGAACACTCTCACGAACCCGGCTCTCGACCCGACGAGCCGGATGCCCGAGTTCAAGGTCTGCGCCGCGCGGCTCGAGCGCGTGACCGCCGAGGTCGTGTCCGGAGGATCCGGAGAGGAGGCACGCGCATGAGCGACAAGCGGAAGCTGGTGGTGGTGGGCAACGGGATGGCGGGCGCGCGGCTGCTCGAGGACGTCGTGGCGCGCGGCGGGCGCGACCAGTTCGACATCGACGTCTTCGGGGACGAGCCCTACGGCAACTACAACCGCATCCTCCTCTCGGGCGTCCTCTCCGGCACCCACGACGCCAAGGACATCTTCATCAACCCCCTCGACTGGTACGCCGAGAACGGCGTGACCCTGCACGCGGGGGCACGCGTCTCGCGCATCGACCGCGACGCGCGCCGCGTGTACGCGGGAGGCGACCTCGCCTCCTCCTACGACGCGCTGGTGATCGCCACCGGCAGCAGCGCGTTCGTGCCGCCCTTCGAGGGCCTGCGCGGCGCGGACGGGCTCTTCAAGAAGGGCGTCTTCGTCTTCCGCACCCTGGAAGACTGCGACGCCATCGTGCGCCAGGCCGCGGTCTCCAGGCGGGCCGTCGTGATCGGCGGCGGGCTGCTGGGCCTGGAGGCGGCACGAGGACTCCTGAACCTCGGCCTGGAGACGCACGTCGTGCACCTGATGCCGCACCTCATGGAGGTGCAGCTCGACGCCGCGGCCGCAGGCGTCCTGCATCGGACGCTGCGCGGGATGGGCGTCCACGTCCACCTCCAGAAGGCCACGACGGCGGTCCGCGGTGACACGGAAGTGACCGGCCTCCTCTTCCAGGATGGCTCGACCCTCGACTGCGACCTCCTGGTCGTCTCCGCGGGCATCCGGCCCAACGCCGAGCTGGCGCGGCAGGCGGGCCTCGAGGTCAGGCGCGGGATCGTCGTGGGCGACGACCTCGCGTCGTCCGATCCCGCCGTCTACGCCGTCGGCGAATGCGCGGAACACCGCGGGCAGGTGTACGGCCTGGTGGCCCCCTTGTGGGAGCAGACGAAGGTGCTGGCCGACCGCCTGACGGGACGCAACCCGGACGCCGTCTACCTCGGGTCGAAGGTGTCCACGAAGCTGAAGGTCATGGGGGTCGAGCTGGCGGTGATGGGCGTGAAGGATGTGGAGGGGCCCGACGACGAGCTCGTCACCTACAGCGAGCCCGCGCGCGGCGTGTACAAGAAGCTGATCGTGCGCGACGGCCGGCTCGCGGGCGCGATCGTGCTCGGCGACGGCGCCGTGGCCCCTTCGCTCCAGCAGCTCTTCGACCGCGCGACGCCCCTCCCGGAGGACCGCTCGGACCTCCTCTTCCCCCGGGCCAGCGGAAGCGGCGCCGTGGACGCGGCGGGCCTGCCCGAGGAGGCGCAGGTCTGCAACTGCAACGGGGTGTCCAAGGGCCGCATCGTGAGCGCGGTGCAGGGAGGGTGCCGCACCCTGAAGTCGGTGTGCGACGCCACGCGCGCCGCCACCGGTTGCGGATCGTGCAAGCCGCTCGTGCAGGCGCTGCTGGAGGCAGCGGTGGGAGGAGCGATCGCGGACGACCCGGCCGCGCACTACTACGTGCCGGGCGTGCCGCTGGCGAAAGCCGATCTCGTCCGGGCCATCCGGGAGCGCGGCCTCAAGAGCGTTTCCTCCGTGTTCGCGGCCCTGGCGGGAGGGAAGGAGGATGCCGGGAGCAAGGCCGGTCTCGCCTCCCTCCTGAAGACGTTGTGGCCGGGCGAATACGAGGACGAGCGCGACGCCCGCTTCATCAACGACCGCGTCCACGCCAACATCCAGAAAGACCGCACCTTCAGCGTCATCCCCCGGATCTACGGGGGCGTCACCTCCGCCGCCGAGCTGCGACGCATCGCGGACGTGGCCGACAAGTACCAGGTGCCGATGGTCAAGATCACCGGCGGCCAGCGCATCGACCTGCTCGGCATCACCAAGGAGAAGCTGCCCGAGGTCTGGAAGGACCTCGGCATGCCATCGGGCCACGCCTATACGAAGGCGTTCCGCACCTGCAAGACCTGCGTAGGGACCGAGTTCTGCCGCTACGGGATCGGCGACAGCACCGGCCTCGGCATCGCGATCGAGCGGCGCTTCCAGGGGATCGAGTCTCCCCACAAGATGAAGCTCGCCACCGCCGGCTGTCCCCGGAACTGCTCGGAGGCGACGACGAAGGACGTGGGGGCGGTGGCCATCGAGGGCGGCGGCTGGGAGATCTACGTCGGCGGGGCCGCCGGCTCGCGCGTGCGCAAGGGAGACGTCCTGTGCGTCGTCGACGGCCACGACGAGGTGCTCCGGTACACCGGCCGCTTCATGCAGTACTACCGGGAGAACGCGAAGTACCTGGAGCGAACGTACGACTTCGTGGAGCGGGTCGGCATCGAGAGGCTCCGCCGCCTGCTCGTCGACGACGAGGAGAAGATCTGCTCTCGGCTCGATGCGAGCATGCAGGACGCGGTGGATGCCTACGTCGATCCCTGGCGAGAAGCGGATGCGCCCGTTCATCCCGCGCAGTTCAAGGACACGCTCGCGGAGCTTCCGGCCGGACCTCCGCCGGACGACGGAGCCGCCACGCCGGGAGCGCCCTGATGGTCGGTCACGACCCCGCTCCCGTGGACGTCCAACCTTCGACCGGGCCCGTGCTCTCGTTCGACCTCGGTCCGGCGACGCAAATCCCCCTCGGTGAGGGCCGCCTCTTCGTGGTGGGCCGCCTCATCGTCGCCGTCTTCCGTACGCGCCGCGAGGAGCTGTTCGCGACCCAGGCCTGGTGTCCCCATCAAGGCGGATCCCTGGCGGACGGGATCGTGGCCGACGGCAAGGTCGTGTGCCCCATGCACGCGTACCGCTACTCGCTCGCCACTGGGCAGCCGGAGGGCCATTCCTGCGGCGTCCTCTCCACCTTCGACGTCCGCCTCCGTGCGGACGGGCACGTGGCGCTGAGCGTGCCTGCGGCCGAAACGGCTTGAAGGAGGCCGTCGAGCGATGACCACTCCGCCCCCCGCGCGCGGGCATCTGCCCACCCTGATCGCCTGCTTCCTGCATTTCGACCTCAGCTTCATGTTGTGGGTGCTGCTGGGCGCGCTCGGCGTGTTCGTCGCCGAGGACCTCGGCCTTTCCCCCGCGGAGAAGGGACTCGTGGTGGCTCTGCCCCTGCTCACGGGCTCTCTCCTCCGCATTCCGGTCGGCTTCGCGAGCGACCGGTTCGGTGGAAAGCGGGTCGGGCTCTGCCTGCTCGCCCTGGTCGGGCTTGCCCTCGTCGTCGCGTGGCGCGGCGCGAGCGGGGTCCCGTCGCTGGTCCTGGCGGCGCTCCTGCTGGGCGCCGGCGGCGCTTCGTTCGCCGTCGCGCTGCCGCTGGCCAGCCGGTGGTACCCGCCCGAGCGCCAGGGGCTCGTGATGGGTATCGCGGCCGCTGGCAACAGCGGCACCGTGCTCACCAACCTGATCGCGCCGGTGCTGGCGACGGTCGTCGGCTGGCGTGGCGTCTTCGGCGTCGCCCTCTTGCCGCTCGCGGCCGTAGCCGTTGCCTTCGAGGTGATGGCCCGCGAGAGCCCGGGCCGGGGGACCGCGTCGATCGGCGCGACCTGGCGTGCCCTCCGCGAGTCCGACCTCTGGTGGTTCTGCCTGTTCTACGCCGTGACCTTCGGCGGGTACGTCGGCCTCGGCACGTTCCTGCCCCTCTTTCTCCGTGACCAGTTCGCGGTGGATGCCTTGACTGCGGGTCGGCTCACCGCCGTCGCCGCTCTCGTCGGGAGCCTCAGCCGTCCCGTGGGCGGCGTCCTGGCGGACCGCGTCGGTGGCGTTCGCGTGCTGACGCTGGCCCTCGGCGGCATCGGCATCGTCTATGCGTTCGCCGCGCGCTTGCCGGGCCTCGGCCCGATGATGGTGTTGACGGTGCTCGGCATGGCCCTCTTCGGCATGGGCAACGGCGCCGTCTTCCAGCTCGTGCCGCAGAGGTTCCGGCAGCACCTCGGCGCGGCCACCGGAGTCGTCGGCGCCGTGGGAGGGCTTGGAGGGTTCCTGCTCCCCGCGCTCCTGGGGATTCTCAAGCAGACGACCGGATCGTTCGGTCCGGCTTTCGCGCTCTTCGGCGTGGCGGCCTTCGGGGCCGCGGCCTGGCTGCAGTGGCTGGTCAGCCGCGAGGAGAGGTGGCGGCAATGGCGGCGGGGCACCCTCGACTTCGCCGAGGAAGCTTAGGGGTCGAACGGACGCGTTCTACGGCGGACCCGGGGTGACCGGGGCGGATCCGAGAATGTCCGGGACGACGGTCGCGGCCTGCAACAGCGGAAGGAGAGGGCTTGCGGGATCCTGAGATTGCCCGTCGCGCGAGGCAAGAGCATGAGTACCGAAGCCCTGTCGCATCTGTCCGATCGAGATCTCCTGGCCGAGGTCTCGCGGCTGGCCAGCGGCCAGCGTGACGCCACCGTATCGCTGATCGCACACCTGGCCGAGCTGCATGCGCGGCGGCTCCATCAGCGGGCCGGCTTCTCCTCCCTCTACACGTACTGCATCGACGTGGTGGGCTTGTCCGAGAGCGAGGCCTATGACCGGGTCAAGGCGGCCAAGCTCGTCCGCCGCTATCCCGCCGTCCTCACCCTCCTCGCCGCCGGCCAGATCAACCTGACCACGGTACGGCTGGTCGCTCCGCATCTGACCGCCGGCAATCACGAGGAGCTGCTGATCGCCGCCTGCGGCAAGCGCAAGCGTGAGCTCCAGGAGCTGCTGTCCCAGCGATTCCCGCAGGCGGACGTACCGTTCTCGATCGTCCACTCCCTGTCTCCGGGCCGGTATCGCGTGACCTTCACCGCGAGCGCGTCGACGTACCAGAAGCTGCAGCTGGCGCAGGACCTCCTCCGCCACGTGATCCCGAGCGGCGATCCGGCGCAGATCTTCGAGCGGGCGCTGGACGTGCTGCTGGAGGCGCTCCTGAAGGAGAAGTACGCGGCTACCGATCGTCCGCGCGCGAGCCGTGGCCAGAGCGACGACTCGCGCCACATCCCCGCCGAGATCAAGCGCGCCGTGCACCTCCGCGACCGCGGACGGTGCCGGTACGTGGGGCCGGACGGGCATCGCTGCGGAGAACGGTCGTTCGTCGAGTTCCACCACGTCCGTCCGTACGCGGTGGGCGGGCCCTGCACGGTGGACAACATCGAGCTGCGCTGCCGGGCCCACAACGTGTACGAGTCGGACGCCTTCTACAAGCCGGCACGGGAGTACGGAGGCGTGGCGGCGAGCAAGGCCGCGGGCGAAGCGGGAACGACTGTGTCAGAACCGACGCGTTTTCGTTCCGGAACGAAAACCGCCGAAATTCCGGCGAACGCGACCTAGCGCTGCTTGCTGTCGCCGCGGGCGAAGATCGAAGCCACGTAGTTGAGGACATCGACGGCGCAGACGTCGCAGTAGCCGTAGTTCTTTATCAAGCGACCTTTGACGATGTCGATCTTCTCCTGCGTGTCCTTGTCGACCACGCTGGAGACGAGGGACGTCAGCTTGATCGAGTCCTTCTGGTCCTCGAAGAGTTTCAGCTCGAGGGCCTTCTGCAGGCGCTCGTTCGTCCGGTAATCGAACTGCTTGCCCTCCAGGGCGAGGGCCGCAATGTAGTTCATGATCTCGCGCCGGAAGTCGTCCTTGCGGCTCTCCGAGATGTCGATCTTCTCCTCGATCGAGCGCATGAGCCGCTCGTCCGGATCGTCCTCCTGCCCCGTGAACTTGTTGCGGACCTTCTCGCGGAAGGTGTAGGCCTTGATGTTGTCGACGTAGTTGCCGCAGAGGCGCCCGATGGCCTCCTCGTCCGCGGAGATGGCCTTCTGCACCTCGTTCTTCACCACGTCTTCGTATTCCTGCTTCACCATCGAGAGAAGCTCGCGGTACCGCTTGCGGATCTCCTCGCGCGTGATGAGGCTGTGGTGGTGAAGGCCCGACTCCAGCTCGTTCAGGACCATGAACGGGTTGACGCAGGTACCGGTGTCGTCGCGGACGATCGCGTTCGAGATCTTGTCCTGGATGTACCGCGGTGAGATGCCGTCCATGCCCTCGCGCGGCGACTCCTCGCGGAACTCTTTGACGTTGTCCTCGGTGAAGCCGGGCAGGCTCTTGCCCCCGTACAGCTTCAGCTTCTGCATGAGGGTGATCTGCGCCTTCTTGGGTTCCTCGAGGCGCGTCAGCACGGCCCACATGGCGCCCATCTCGATGGTGTGCGGTGCGATGTGCTTACCCGTGATCTGGCGGTCGTTGAAGTCGCGAGCGTAGATCTTGACCTCGTCCTGCCAGGCCGTGTTGTACGGGATGTCGATCTTCACCGTGCGGTCCCGGAAGGCTTCCATCAGCTCGTTGTTCTGGAGCTTCCGGTATTCCGGCTCGTTCGTGTGGCCGGCGATGACCTCGTCGATATCCGTCTGCGGGAATTTCTTGGGCTTGATCTTGTGCTCCTGCGACGCGCCCAGCAGGTCGTACAGGAACGCGACGTCGAGTTTCAGGATCTCGATGAACTCGATGATCCCGCGGTTCGCGATGTTGAGCTCGCCGTCGAAGTTGAAGGCGCGCGGGTCGGAGTCCGAGCCGTATTCCGCGATCTTCCGGTAGTTGAGATCGCCGGTCAGCTCCGTCGAGTCCTGGTTCTTCTCGTCCTTGGGCTGGAAGGTGCCGATCCCGACCCGGTCCTTCTCGGAGAGGATGAGCCGCTTGACCACGACGTGACGGATGAGCTTTTCCCAGCTCCCCTCGTATTGAGTGAGGAAGTCCTGGAACGTCTTCCGGCAGAACGGGCACAGCGAGCCCGTGTTGACGATGCGGTAATCGCGGGGAGAGAGGCGCCGGTTGATCTCGGCGTATACGGCGTCCTGGCTCTCCAGCGGGATGAGGTGGAGCGGATCCTCGTGCATAGGGCACCACTGCACGGTCTCGTGGCCGATGGCGCTGAGGTCCGGCTTCCAGCCGAAGGTGTACAGCGCGCCCTCCGGCTGTCCGGAATACTGCTCCGTGCCCTTCTTCAAGAGCCGCGCGATCGTCGACTTCGACGAGCCGACGGGTCCGTGGAGGAGCAGGATGCGCTTCTCCGTCCCGTATCCGAAGGCGGCGGACTTGATGTTGTGGACGAGCCGCATGAGAGGGGCATCGAGGCCGAACACGGCGTCGCGGCCGTTGTCGACTGGATCGTCGAAGAGGCGGTAGTGCGCGTACCGCTCGTGCTGGCGGGTGTACTCCGTCACCCCGTGCGAGAGGATCATGTCGTAGAGCCGCTGGTAGGCGTTGCGCGCCACCCGCGGGTTCGCCATGACGACCTCCATGTAGTCGGCGAGCGTCCCCGTCCAATGCCGCTCGCGATAACCCTGGAGGTCTTGCTTTTGCTTGATGAGGCCGAGGAGCACGTCCGCGCCGGCGACTCCCATATCAGATTCCCCCGTGGCGGGGTCGCCTTTGCCCGGTCAGGGCGTGGCGCCCCGATCCCGCTTCGACTGCGATGCGTACGGCCGAGGATCAGGGTACGGTAGGACGCGGCCGCGATGCAAGGGCCGCGCGCACTCGATGAAGGCTCGCTGGAGAAGAACGGCCGTCGTGGCGGCGATCGCCCTCGGGGCCGGCGGTCTCGCCCGGACGTCGGGCGCCCAGCCGGAGCCGGGGCCCCTGGTGTTCGCAAGCGAAGACGGCGTCGCCGCCCTGCCCTTCGAGAACCTCGGTGGCCTCGTCTTCCTGCCCGTATCCATCGGGACGTCGCGCCCGCTCCGCTTCGTCCTCGACAGCGGCGCCGGGCGCATGGTCCTCGATCGCGCGGTAGCGGACGAACTCGGCCTCGCTAGAGAAGGCTCCGGCTACGTCATGGGCGCCGGTGCCGGAGCGCTCCGCGTGGAATACGTCAAGGACGTGACTCTCAACCTGCCCGGCCTGATCTCGCCCAGCCATGAGCTGGCGGCGCTCGATCTGGCGCCGCTCGCGAAGACGGTCGGCGGCCGCGTGGACGGGATCCTCGGCTACCAGGTGTTCGAGCGGGCCGTCGTCGAGATCGACTATCCCGCGGGGCAGGTGACCTTCCGCGCGCCCGAGCGCTTCAACTATCGGGGCGAGGGCACGGAGCTGCCACTCGATATCGAGCGTCGCTGGCCCTTCGTCCGTGCCGAGCTCGTCCTGGAGGACGGGACCGTGATCGCGGACCGGTTCGTGGTCGACTCCGGCTCGTCGGATTCCGTGGATCATCCGGTCGTCCGTGAGATGGCTGGCCGCCGGGAGACCGAAACCGGCGTCGGCCTGGGCGCCCCGACCCGCGGACACATCGCGCGGGCACGGGCCTTCCGGCTCGGCCGCTTCACGGTAGAGGCGCCGACCGTCGCCTGTTGTGGCGCCACCGAGGAGAGCAGCCGCCTCATCGGATCGGGCGTGCTTTCCGGGTTCCGCGTCATCTTCGATTACCCGCGGCGTCGGCTCATCCTCGAGCGTCCCGGCCCGCTCCGCGAATCGCGTTGACAGGCCGCCGAGGCGGGGCACACACTGACCTTGGATGGCCCAGAAGCTCCTGCCGGTGGGCGAATACGTCGACCACCTCAAATCGTTCGAGAAGGAGCCCATCACCCGGGATCGCGTCCTCGAGTTCTGCCTGGAGACCGCCGTCGATCCGGGGACGCTGGACCGCTACGTCCACTTCCGCGACGACACCTACACGCGGAACCTGATCTTCCGGGACGAGAACCTGGAGCTCATGGCCGTGTGCTGGAAGCCGGGCCAGCGCACCGTGATCCACACGCACAACGGGCAGCTCGGCTGGATGGCGGTCCAGCAGGGGCACCTAGCCGTCGTGAACTACAGGTACATCGGCTGCAACGCGGCGGACAACCAGAACGTGGCCGGCATCGACTGCCTGGCCGGAGCCACCGAGCTCGACATCGACCGGCGCGACGTGCAGGAGTGCTATCCGGGCGGGGCCGTGAACACCGTGGACAAGGTGCAGACCATCCACCAGGTCGTCGTCCAGGGAGGCGAGCCCGTCATCTCCCTGCACATCTACAGCCGGCCCATCGATTCCTGCGTGGCTTTCGACCTCGCGCAGCGGCGCTGCTATCGCCGCGAGCTGTCGTATTACTCGAAGTACGGGGACGTCGTGGTGCGGGAAGGAGATCTCACGCCCGACACCGGCGTGGCCGCGATCCCCGCCTTGCACCCTCCGCGCTGATCCGCGCTTCCGCGCGATAGGATCCGCTCGTGGAGCCCCTCGAAGGTACCAAGGTCATCGACCTCACCCGAATCCTGGCCGGTCCGTACTGTACCCAGGCCCTGGCGGATGCCGGCGCCGACGTCGTCAAGATCGAAGAGCCCGGCAAGGGCGACGACACGCGGGGCTGGGGCCCGCCGTTCGTGAACGGCCAGGCCGTCTATTTCCTCTCCGTCAACCGCGGGAAGCGCGGCATCACGCTGAACCTCAAGAACGCCGGCGGGCGCGAGATCCTGTGGCGCCTGCTCGAGACGGCGGACGTGCTCGTGGAGAACTTCCGGCCCGGCACTCTCGACCGGCTCGGGTTCGATTGGGTCTCGGTTCGCCGCCGCAACCCCCGTCTCGTGTACGCGTCTGTCTCGGGGTACGGCCCTGACGGTCCGTGGGGCGGACGGCCGGGCTACGACGCGGTCATCCAGGGCGAAGGCGGCCTCATGAGCCTGACCGGCTCGCCGGACGGCCCGCCTTTCAGAGTCGGCGCGTCGATCGCGGACGTGCTCGCGGGGATGACCGCGTTCCAGGGCATCGTCCTCGCGCTCCTCCGCCGGCAGCGCACCGGAGAGGGCGCGCGGGTGGACGTCTCGTTGCTCGAGAGCCTACTTCCGACGTTTGCCTATCACGCGTCCACGTATCTGCTGACCGGAAAGGTGCCCGGCCGCCTCGGCAACCGGCATCCGAGCCTGGCCCCATACGAGACGTTCGAAGCCGCGGACGGCCCCGTCGTCCTCGCCGTCGGCAGCGAAGGGCTCTGGCGGTCGTTCTGCCAATCGATGGGGGAGCCCGCGCTCGCCGACGACCCGCGGTTCCGGACGAACGCTCTCCGCGTCTCCAACTACGATGCGCTGCGCGCACACCTGGCCGCGCGGCTCGCGACGCGCAAGGTGGATGAGTGGCTGCGCGACTGGGAAGCGGCGGGCATCCCGTGTGGCCGGGTGCGGACGGTCGCGGAAGCGCTCGACCTCCCGCAGGTGGCGGCGCGCGGCCTCCTCGTCGAGGTCGAGCACCCGGTGGCGGGCGCGGGCACATACGTGGGGAGCCCGATCCATCTGAGCGATGCCGAGAGGTCCAGTCGCCGGCCCCCGCCGACGCTCGGCCAACACACGGAAGAGGTCTTGCGGGAGCGCCTCGGGTTGGGATCCGGCGAGGTCGCCGCGCTGCGCGAAGCGGGCGTCGTCTGATTCCAACGGCGATGGACTGACCAATAAAAGGTAGCCGTCTGGCATGCTAGACTTCCGTCCGCCGCCAGCCCTCCCTGGCCGCAGGGACGGGTATTTGTCGGCACGGGGCCTGTCCTTATGTCCGACGTAAGGTCCGCCGACTTCTCCATGGCGTTCCCGGGGCCGAGCGACCTCCCGACGTCGACCCCGCCCGCCCGCATCCTCGTCGTCGACGACGATACGCACGTTTCGCGCACCCTGCTCGACGTCCTTTCCCAGAACGGCTTCCAGGGGACGCGCGCGGATTCCGGCGAGGCCGCGCTCGAGATGCTCGCCAAGGTGACCTACGACCTCGTGTTGCTCGACGTGCGCATGCCCGGCCTCAACGGCTTCGACACCTGCGTGCGGATCCGCGAGAACCACGGGCCCGCGCTCCCCGTGATCATGCTGACGGCGTTCGGCGATCCCACTTCCGTGCGCAAGGGCTACGACGCGGGCGCGGACGACTTCCTCCAGAAGCCGATCGATACGCCGCAGCTCGTCCTCAAGGTGCGCGCTTTCCTGCGCCTCAAGTCCCTTCACGACGAGAGCGAAAGCAGCCGGCGCGAGGCCCAGGAGCGCGCGCGCTCGCTGGCCCTCCTCCACGAGATCGGCCGCGACTGGTCGCTCATCGCGGAGCCGGCGGAGTTCCACCGGATGGTGACGGGCCGCTTGGCCAGCCTCATCGGCGCGCCCATATGCCTCATCGCCCTGTACGAGCCCGTGACCCACACCATGGCGGCGGCCCTTCCCGTTCACGGCCTCGCCGACGAGGCCGCGAAGAGGATCCGCTACGTGGTGCGGCCCGAATACCGGTCCCTGTGGGACTTCCGGACCGGGCGGCCGTATCTGAGCAACCGCGCGCGGCAGGACCCCCGCCTCGTGAAGGATGTCGTGCAGGCGGCGGGCGCGGATTCCATCCTGCTCGTGCCCATGATCTCGGAGAGCGAAGTGCTCGGGCTCATCGTCGCCGCCAACAAGCCCGGCGGCTTCACGGAGTCGGACGCGCAGCTCCTGAGCATCTTCGCGGGCCCGGCCGCCTCGTTCCTGCGCAGCCGCCGCATCTTCGACGCGCAGCGCCGCCACGCCGGGCGCCTCGAACGCGTGGCCACCCTCGTCGGCGACATGGCGGCGGTGGGAAGCCGCGCCGAGCTCATCATGCTCGCCGTCGATCGGACGCGCACGGACCTCGGGTACGACCGCGTGGCCTTCCACGCCGGGGACGGGGAGGGCGTCCAGCTGCGCCTGGAGGCGGCCTCCGGCGAACGGCCAGCCCACCTGCCCGTCGACGCGGCCTGGCTTCGGTACGCGCTGCGCGGGCCGTCGCCCCTTCAAGGCTCGGATCGTGAAGGGTTCAGCGAGCTCGCCGTTCCCGTCCGGGCGGGGGGCCAGGTCCTGGGCGTGCTCGAGGTCGTACGTTTCGCCGCCTCGGCGTTCTCCGACGAGGAGCTGAACCTCCTCTCCGCGGTGGCCGGGCAGATGGCGGTGGCCATCCAGAAGTCGGAGCGCACGGCGGAGGCGGAGCGGCTGGCCCGCCAGATGGCGGTGCTCTACGACCTCGCCCTCGAGACGACCGCGCTGCGCGACCTGCGGCCTCTCTTCATCAAGGCGGCGGAAGAGACGGGGCGGCTCATCCACGCGGACCACACGTCCGTTCTCCGCTTCGATCCCGTGGACGGCTGGCTGAAGGTGTTCGCGGCCTGGGCCCGGGACAGCGCGGGCGAGCGATACGCGTCTCCGATCTTCCGCATGGGAGAAGGCGTGGCCGGGCGGGTGGCCCTCGACCGCTTGCCCGCCATGGTGAACGAGCCGGGCGAGCGTCCGGACTTCGTCGAGCGGGTCAATCCCGTGGCCCGGCTCATGTGCGTGCCGCTCGTGTACTACGAGAAGGACGAGCCCGCGCTCTTCGGCGTGCTCAACGCCACCCGGCGCCCGGGCGCGCCGCCCTTCGTCCAGGAGGACCTCGAGTACCTCACGCGTTTCGCCGGCCAGCTCTCGATCGCGGTCGCCAACTCGATGGCCTTCGCGGCGGAGCGGGAGCGGAGCGAGCAGATCGCGGTCGTCAACGCGGTGATGCGCGAGATCAGCGGAACCCTCTCTCCGGAGCGCATCCTGGAGACGGCGGTCCATCGCATCCACGACGCCTTCCAGTACCCGGTCGTCGCCATCAGCGTGGCCGACCCCAACGGCAGCGGGTACCACATCGCCGCCGTGGCCACCCGGGACAAGCGCACGCTCAGCGGCCGTTTCGCGATGAACGAGGGCATCGTGGGGCGCAGCTACCGGGAGAAGAAGACCCAGAACGTCTCCGACGTGGCCGCCGACCCCGACTACGTGGGCCTCGTCACCTCGTCCCGCAGCGAGGTCGCGGTCCCCATCCTCTGGGGCGACGAAGTGGTCGCCGTCCTCAACGTCGAGCGGGACACGCCGGGTGGGTTCACCCCGAGCGAAGTCATCACCCTGGAGACGCTGGCGGACGGGATCGGCATCATGATGCGCAACGCCGAGCTCTATCAGGCCCTCGAGCGCACCAACGCGAAGCTCGTCGAGCTGGACCGCATGAAGAGCGAGCTCGTGAACATCGTGGCCCACGACTTCCGCGCGCCCCTGGCGGGGGTGCTCGGCCACGCCGAGCTGCTGGAATGGCGGCCGGACGCTCCGCGCGCGGACCGCCTGGAGCAGGCGCGCTCGATCATCCACGCCGCCACGCACATGGCGAACCTGGTCGAGAAGACCCTCAAGACGAACCGGCTCGAGACCGGCCAGTTCCCGTTCGATTTCGGGGTGGTCGACCTGTCCGCGGTGGCGCGCGAGGTGGTGGGGCGCATGCCCGCGCGGGCCATGCATCCGCTGGTGGCGGAGATCCCCGAAGACCCCGTCCCCTGCTGGGCGGACCGGGACCGCCTCGCGGAGGTGTTGGACAACCTGGTCTCGAACGCGGTGAAGTATTCGCCCTCGGGCGGAGCCGTGCACCTCGAGATCCGTCGCGACGACGAGCGCGCGGTCGTGAGCGTCCGCGATCAGGGGATCGGAATCGCCGAAGGCGACCTGGACCGGCTGTTCCGGCCCTTCTCGCGCGTGCGCAACCTGCGTACGGCCGACATCGAGGGCTCGGGCCTCGGCCTCTACATCTGCGACCGCATCGTGCGGGCGCACGGGGGCCGGCTGGAGGTGAAGACGGCGCCCGAGAAGGGCTCGGTCTTCACGTTCACGGTCCCGCTGTTCGGGGCGGCGGCCCAGACCCGGCCGCCCATGATCCTGGTAGCGGCGGTGGACGAGCAGACACGGCGCGAGGTCCGGCGGCTGGCCGACGAGCGTGGGTACGCGGTGCAAGAGGCGATGGATGGCGTCGAAGCCGTCGAGGCCACGCTGCGGCTCTTGCCGGCGGCGGTGGTGCTCGACCGCGTCCTGCCGCGGCTCCGAGCCGAAGAAGTGGCCGACCGGCTGCGCGCCAACCCCGTCACGCAGCGCGTCCCCCTCCTCGTGCTGGCCGGGGAGGCGGACCTCGGCGCCCACGCCCGACTGTTCGACGGCTTCATACCCAAGCCCTTGTCCAAGAGCATCTTGGCGTCGACCATGGCCAGTCTCGGGCTGCCGCGAACCCCTTGACTTCGCCGGGGTCCGGCGCATAATCGACCCGTATGCAGTCGGTGGGGGCGTTCTCGCCCCTGCACCCCCTGACGATCCCCGCGCCGGTCCTGCCCGCCGTCCCCCTGACGGAGATCGGGTCCCCGACGGAATGATCTATCTCCTCGTCTCCGACGACTCCCTTTTCCATCGCATGGTCTCCGAGACCTTCCTCCAGGAGGAGGAGGTCTGGAGCTGGGCCGGCCGGAAGAAGAACGGCGAGGCCTGGTCGGGTCCCGGCGCCGCCTTCTACGGAGACCCGGGGGATCCGGACACGTTCAGCGAGGTCGTTCCGGGACGGGACGCGGTGGCGGTGGTCTGCTTCAAGGATCCCCAGCGCACGGCGCAGGCCGTGGACGCGCTCTCGTCCTCGCGTCCCGAGGTCAAGGTCCTGGTGACGACGACCAACGGCGAGCTGGACCACCTCGTGCGCGCAAACCTGCGGAAGGTCTCCTGGGCGGACATGGTGGGCGACCGGCTGGAGACGGAGATCGCGCGGCTGCGGACGCTGGAACGGGTGCGCGCGGTGAGGGACGTGCTGGGCTCCGCGGAGAACGTGGCCCTCGTCCTGCAGCCCGATCCCGATCCGGACGGCATCGCCAGCGCCCTGGCCCTCCGCCAGGTGCTGCGGCGCAACCGGGCGACCGCGCCCATCGTCACCTTCGGGGGCGTGACGCGGCCCGAGAACGTCGCCATGCTCAAGCTGCTCGAGATCGACCTGGAGGTGATCCGGGCCGAGGACCTCACGCGGTTCGAGCGCGTGGCCCTGCTCGACGTCCAGCCGAACGTGCTCAAGGGAGTGATCGATTCTCCGGACGTCGTGATCGACCACCATCCCGAGCAGAAGGGCTACTGCGCGCGCTTCCGGGACATCCGGTCGTCCTACGGCGCGACCTCGACCATCCTGACCGAATATTGCCTGGCCGCGGAGGTCGTCATCCCGCAGCGCCTGGCCACGGCGCTCCTCTACGGGATCAAGAGCGACACCTTGTTCCTCGACCGCGAGACTTCGAAGGCCGACATCCTCGCCTTCTCGTATCTCTACCCCCTGGTGAACACGAACCTGCTGCGCCGGATCGAGAAGCCGGAGCTGCCGCGGAGCGCCTTCGGCGCTTTCGCACGCGCCCTGCGCGAGGTGGACCTCACGCACGGGCTCGCCTACGTCCATCTCGGGGCGGTGGAGCGCGAAGACGTGATCCCCCAGATGGCCGAGCTGAGCCTGCAGCTCGAGGGAGCGGAGTGGTCGGCGGCCAGCGGGCTCGTCGGCGACAACCTCGTGGTCTCCGTCCGCAACGCGGGGTACCAGAAGGCGGCGGGAACGGTCGTGAAGGCGCTCTTCGGGGACGTCGGATCCGCGGGCGGCCACCAGGCCATGGCCAAGGCCGTCATCCCGTTGAAGGCCTTCCGCAAGAAGTACGGGTCCACGCGCTCGGGGAGGATCAAGGCGGTCATGCTCAAGGGATTCCTCGAGGAGATCGAGTGCGTGCCCGCGTCCGCTTCCTCGCGCCGCTAGACCGCTCGCGCGCCGTGGCCGCCGCCGCCGGCCTGCTGGCGGCGCTCCTGCTGGAAGCGTGCGGCTCGAGCTCCTCGGGTACGCCTTCGAGCGTCACCGTGGCCTCGCCGTCGCCCGCGGCGGGCTCTCTCGACATGACCCTCCTCGCGCACGTCGATCTGGCGACCCTCGCCCAGGCGCCGCCCGTGTCCCGCGAAAACGAGGGCGCGGCCCCGGCCGCCCTCTCCGCCGCCGGCAACTGGGGATACACCACGGCCAGCGGCCGGCGGTTCGCCCTGACCGGCCTCTCGACTGGCACTTCCATCGTGGAGGTCACGGATCCCGCGCATCCGCGCAACGTGACCCTCGTGACGGGGCCGGACAGCCAGTGGCGCGAGATCCGGACCTACGGCGACTACGTGTACACGACCACGGAGGCGTCCTGGGGGCTCGACATCATCAGCATGAAGGACCCCGATCACCCACGGAAGGTCCAGACCTGGAGCAAGACCTTCCGTACGGCACACAGCCTCTGGATCGACACGGACCGCGGCCTGCTCTTCGTGAACGGCTCCAACGGCCGCACGGGAGGGATGCGCATCCTCGACATCGGATCGAACCCCGAGGATCCCACCGAGGTCGGCGCCTTCACGGACTTCTACATCCACGACTCCTATACGCGCGGCAACGTGCTCTTCGCCTCCGCCATCAACGATGGGATCGAGGCCCTGCTGGACGTGACCGATCCACGGCGCATCCGTGAGATCACGCGGTTCTTCACGGGCGGACGGTTCACCCACAATTCGTGGGTCACCCGGGACGGGCGCTACCTCTTCACGACCGACGAGCGCACGGGCATGCCCGTCGAGGGCTGGGACATCACGAACCCGACCTCGCCGCGCAAGGTCACGCAGTTCATCGCGAACCCCGCCGCCATCGCCCACAACGTGCTCATCGACGGCGACCGCCTCCTCGTCTCGCACTACACCGAGGGGGTGTACCTCCTCGACATCCGCAATCCCGAGCAGCCGCGCGTCATCGGCTCGTACGACACGTTCCCCGGAGCGTCGGGAGGGTTCAACGGCACGTGGGGGGCGTACATCTTCCCGGCGTCGAACCTGGTGGTCGCCAGCGACATCTCGGGCGGCCTGTTCGTCCTCGCCTACACGGGCCCGTGATCCTCCGCGCCTTCGGCATCGTCCGCGGGGACGTGGTATCCGCAGTCGGGGCCGGCGGCAAGACGACGCTGGTCTACCGGATGGCGTCAGAGGCGCAGGCTTCCGGCCTCACCGTGCTGGTGACGACCACCACCCACATGGGCACGCTGGCCGAAGAGGTCACGGGGCCCGTGCTGATCGACGACGGCAGCCCCGCGGCCCTGATCGCGCTGGGGGAGGCCCTCGCCACGGCGGGCCGGGCCACGCTCCTCGGCCGGCGCGTCCGGCCGGACAAGCTGGAAGGCATCGCGCCGGCGCGCGTGGACGTGCTGGCCGCCCTCGCCGACCTGGTGCTCGTCGAAGCGGACGGCGCGCGCGGCCGATCCCTCAAGGTCCCGGCGCCGCACGAGCCCGTCATCCCCGGCTCCACCACCCTCGTCGTGGTGGTGTGCGCAATGGACGTCCTCGGGCAGCCCCTGGACGAGGAGCGCGTGCATCGGGTCGAACTGGTGCGCGCGGCGACCGGCGTCGAGCGCGGCGAGGTCGTGGACGAGGACTGCATGGCGGCGGCCCTCCGCCACCAGGACGGTTATCCGTCGCGTGTGCCGCCACGCGCACGGACGGGCGTCTTCCTGAACAAGGCGGAGGACGACGCGGCCCTGGACGCGGGCGCACGCCTGGCCGCCCACCTGATCCCGCCCTACCACTGGGTGGGGGCGGGGTCGGCGCGCTCGGGGGTCGTGCGGACGTGGCCGCCGATGCGTCGCGCCTCCCGCTAAACGCGGGCGGGATGGGCTAGTCTGATTTCATGGAAGAACGACGCGGTCGCAGCCGGACTCCCCTTCGGCTCATTCTGACGGCGATCCTCACCACCAGTGCGCTGTGGCTGGCGGAGCTGTACATGCAGCCCTCCTGGACGAAGATCCGCAGCTTCGTGCTGGGCTACTTCCTCGGCAGCTTCACGATGGAGTGGATCCGGCAGCGCGCGGAGCGCATGACGGAATAGAAGGGCTGCGCTATCCTGTCCAGCGATGAAAGACGTCTTCGAGGCCGCGCTGGAGGCCACGCGGACGGGCGAGAAGGCGGCGCTCGTGACCGTGACCGCGACCGAAGGCTCGACCCCCCAGAAGGCGGGGGCGAAGATGGTCGTGTACGCCGACGGCCGCATCGTCGGGACCATCGGCGGGGGATGCGTCGAGGCGGAGATGACCTGGCGGGCCCGCCAGGCTATCGACGAGCGCCGGACCCAGGTCGCGTCGTACGAGCTCACCGCGGACCAGGCCGGTGAGGACGGGCTCATCTGCGGCGGGCGCATGGAGGTCTTCATCGAGCCCATCGAAGGGACGCCGACGCTGTGCCTCTTCGGCGCCGGCCACGTGGCCCAGCCTCTGGCCCGCATGGCCAAGGCCGCGGGATTCCGGGTCGAGGTGGCGGACGACCGCACGAAGTTCGCAAACCGCGACCGCTTCCCCGAGGCCGACGCCGTGATCGTGGACGACTTCGTGGCCGCGGCCGACCGCATGACCCTCGGACCCAACACCTACGCGATCGTGGTGACGCGAGGCCACAAGGGCGACGAGGAGGCCCTGGCCGCCTGCCTGGGCAAGGGCTTGCGCTTCCTGGGACTCCTGGCCAGCCGGCCGAAGTTCGTGCACATCGCGGCCGCCCTCGAGGAGCGCGGGTTCTCCAGCGAGGACCTGGCCACCATCCACTCGCCGCTGGGCCTCCAGCTCGGAGCCGTCACGCCGGAGGAGATCGCGGTGAGCATCCTCGGCGAGATGATCGCCGTCCGTCGCGGGGTGGCCCCGGAGGCGGTGAAGTCGCTGAAGATGGAGCTGCCCGGCCGCTTCAAGGCCGTCCGCTAGGAAGCCATCATGGCGTCCGCGCCCGTGGTCGTGCGGGGCGGGGGAGAGCTGGCGACGGCGGCCGCGCGCCTCCTCTTCCTTTCCGGCCTGCCCGTCGTGGTCCTGGAGCGGGCCCAACCGCTGGCCGTGCGCCGGCTCGTCGCCTTCTCGGAGGCGGTCGTCGCGGGCGAGATCGTGGTGGACGGCGTGCGCGCCCGGCGCGTCACCGCGGCCGAGCGGCGTCCCGAGGCCGATTTCGTACCCGTGGCCGTGGATCCGGAGGGTTCCACGATCGCGCGGCTCCGTCCGCGCGTGCTCGTCGACGCGCGCATGCTCAAGCGCAATGACGGGACGTCGCGCGCGGACGCGCCGCTCGTGATCGGGCTCGGGCCCGGGTTCGTCGCGGGGGAGGACGTCCACGCCGTCATCGAGACCCAGCGCGGCGCGGACCTCGGGCGGGTGCTCTGGGCGGGGGCGGCCGAGCCCGACAGCGCGCACCCGGCCGCCGTGCTCGGATACACCGAGAAGCGCGTGGTGCGCGCGCCTTCGGCCGGGACGTTTCGCACGCAGGCGCGGATCGGGGACATCGTGATCCCGGGTCAATTGCTGGGCGTCGTTGGTACCACCCCCGTGACGGCGACGATCGCCGGGCTCGTGCGCGGGCTCATCGCGGACGGAGTCGACGTCCTGGCCGGTATCAAGATCGGCGACATCGATCCGCGCGGCCCCGGCGTCGATCCCGCGCGCATCTCGGACAAGGCGCGCGCCGTCGCCGCGGGCGTGCTGGAGGCGGTCCTCGTGCGCCGCCGCGAAGAGGCGGAGATCGCGGGCGAGGCCGTGCTCAGGTAACGCCTGAGCCTCGCCGACGCATTTGCCCGCCAAGGCGAGTTCGGCTACTCTTTTGCACACATTCCGAATGAGCGACCCGGCCATAACCGCCAGGGAGCCCACCCGCATCCGCCGCGGGCGTGTCGCCGCGACGCTGTTGCTCCTGATCGTCGCGCTTGCCCCCGCCGCACGCGCCGCCAAGAAGAAGGTGCCGCCGCCGCCGTTGCCGGCGCTGCACGCTCATTCTTCGGGAGCTTTCGCGTTCCGCACTCCCGAGTCCTGGAAGGTCGAACCCGTGCCGGAGAACCCGGATACGGTCAACGCCAGCGGCGACGGCGTGGCCATTCGCTTCCTCTACCGCGACGGCGACAGCGGCTACGACAGCCTCCACGGCGCGTGCATGCTCGAGCGCCTGGCCGGTTCGATGGAAATGGAGCCCGTCGTCCAATACGAATACGACTTCGTGGGTGGCGCTTTCGGGGACCGCCGCGCCCTCGATTCCGCCTTCGTCGTGACCTACGACAAGCCCATCCTGGGCGAGCGCCAATGGCGGCAGCGGAACGTGACCATCGTGGGCAACGGATCGTCGCTGTGCGCGATCACGTACGCGCCCCTGACGGTGTGGAAGAAGTCGGCCGCGATGCGGGCCCTGCTCGACGCGGTGCTCGCCAGCGTGACCTTCCGTTGAGCGGGGCGCTCGCGCTCGCTCTCCCGCGCCCGGTGCGGCGTCAGATCTGGTCGATCGGCGGCGGCAAGGGCGGCATCGGCAAGTCGCTCCTCGCCGCGTCCCTGGGATGGCAGCTCGCGCGGCTGGGCAAGCGCGTGGTCCTCGTGGACGCCGACCTCGGCGGCGCGAACCTGCACACGTGCCTGGGCCTGCCCGGTCCTTCACGCGGCCTCGGCGACTTCATCCTGCGGCGCGTGGAGCGCATCGAAGACGTGGTGGTGGACACGCCCTTCCCGCGCCTGCGTCTCATCAGCGGCGCCTCCGACGTGCTGGGGGCGGCCAACATCAACTACCAGCAGAAGGTGCGCGTCCTCAACAAGCTCCGCTCCCTCGACGTGGACATCGTGCTCATCGACCTGGGCGCGGGCACTTCCCACAACATCATCGACTTCTTCCTCATCTCCGACGTCTCGCTGCTGGCGGTGGTGCCGGAGCCGACCTCGATCGAGAACGGCTACCGCTTCATCAAGAGCGCGCTCTACCGGCGCCTGCGCAACGCCGCTCCCAATCCGGCCGTGCGCGAGATCATCGACTCCGCCCTCGACGCGAAGAATGCCCAGGGCATCCGCACGCCCCTCGACCTCCTGGCCGCGGTGGAGCGGGAGGACGCGACGGCGGTGGCCCGGCTGCGCCGCGAGCTCGGCGAGTTCCACCCCCGCTTCGTCGTGAACCAGGTCCGCTCGCCCGCGGACATCGCCGTCGGCCATCAGCTCGTCACCGCCTGCGCGCGCCACCTGGGCCTGCGCGCGAGCTACGCGGGCTACGTCCACTACGACGACGTGGTCTGGCGGGCGGTGCGGCAGCGCCGGCTGTTCGTGGAGAAGGACCCGGACAGCGCCCCCTCCCAGGAAGTGCGGCAGATCGCGCGGGGGCTGGTGGAGGGCGAGACCATGTCCCTGGCCTGGTGATGGCCGCGCCCACCGAGACGCACTACGGGGTGCTGGGCATCGGTCCCCGGGCCACGCCGGAGCAGGTGGAGCGCGCCTACCGGCACGCCGCGGGCCTCTACGACGAGGACTCACTCGCGACCTACTCCCTGCTCGACGTGGAGGAGCGGCAGCAAGCGCGCGAGCGCGTCGAGGCCGCCTACACGGTGCTGCGTGATGCGTCACGCCGCCACGAATACGACGTGTCGCTCGGCGTCGTCTCCGCGTCGAGCGTTCCCACTTTCACCCCCGCCGCGGCCCCGGCCCCCGGCCCGGAGCGGGCGCCGATGGTCGTGCTGCCCGATCCCGTGACCGGCCCCGACCTCAAGCGCTTCCGCGAGTCCCGGGGCATTTCCCTCCGCGACATCGCGACGGCGAGCAAGGTCGGGATCCGCTACCTCGAATACATCGAGGCGGAGCGCCGCGAGGTGCTGCCCGCGCCCGTGTACCTGCGCGGGTTCGTCCAGGAGTACGCGCGCGCCGTCGGCCTGGATCCACGGCCCACGGCCGAGAGCTACGTGGCGCGGGTGGCCAGCATGCGGTAGGCCGCGCCCGCGACGACCAGGGCGGGCAGCGTGCCTCCGATCCTCTCCGCGGCGAAATACGTGATCGTGCCCAGCGTCCAGGCGAGGGCGGCGGCGGCAAAGCGTCCTCTCCCGTAGGGACCGCTACGGTCGTAGAGAGCCGCGACGTCCACCGGCCTTCGCTCCAGCACGAAACGCGCGAGGAGGATGCCGCCCACGGGAACGAGCAGCCCACCGAGCACGATCATGAGGTCGGCGTAGCGGTCGAGCCATGAGCGGGACGACAGGCTCAGCGCCGTGCCCACGATGCCGATCGACCAGACCGAAGCCGCGTCCGAGGCCCGCGGGATCAGGCTCTTCCAGGCGAGCGCGGACAGGTAGATGTTGACGAAGTTGGTGGTGATCGTCCCCAGGGCGATCAGCAACGCGCCCGCGATTCCGAGGTGGAGCGCGTCCACCATGGCCCCGGGGTCGGGGCCGCCCGCCGCGCGGCCGGCCAGGGCCCCCAGGGGCATGAACCAGAGACTCGAAAGGGTGAGGCCCAGGAAGACGGCGACCACGCCCCGGCGGACGGACGCGGTGTAGCGCGAGTAGTCCGCGAACATCAGGATCCAGGAGACCTGATAGGCGACCACCACGTCGAGGCCGCGCCACCACGGCATCGTGTGGGTGCCGGCCACGCGCCAGACGTCCGCGGGAAGACCCGCCGCGCGCCAGGCGAAGACGACGCCCGTCACCGTCATCAGGGGTACGGCGACGCGGTCCGCGTATCCGACCGCGCGCGGTCCCGCCGCCACGACCGCCGTGGCGAGCAGGCCGAGGCCGATGGTCCACGCCTTCTCGGTCGCCGGACCTCCCCACACCCGGGCGCAGGCGGAGGCGGCGATCACGTTGTTGAGCGCGATCCACGCGAAGTTGGTGAGGTAGAGGAGCGCGGCCAGCGCCGTCGCGCCCGGGAAGCCGACGGCGGCGCGCATGGCCACCACGGAGGGCACGCCCAGGCGCGGCCCGACGGGCGCCAGGGCCGCGACCAGGGCCGATCCGACGACGGTCCCGAGCGCGATGAGGACGAAGGACTCCGTCACGGAGAACGCGGGCACCAGGCTGGCGCCGGTCACCAGCGTGGTGGCCACGATGTTGGCCCCGACGAAGATCAGGAAGAGGTCGAGGGGCGACTGGGTGCGCGCCTCGGCGGGAACGGGCCCGAGGTCGGCGGCCTGCATCCGGCTAGTAGCCGGCGGGGGATCCCGCGGCTACGGTGGCGCCGCGGCTCTCCTGCACGATCTTCACGCCCACGCTCGCGCCGATGCGGTCGGCGCCGGCGTCGAGCATGGCCTGGGCGGACTTGAGGTCCTTCACGCCCCCCGCGGCCTTCACGCCCATGTCCGGGCCGACCACGCGCCGCATCAAGGCGACATCGGCGGCGGTGGCGCCGCCGGGGCCGAAGCCGGTGGAGGTCTTCACGAAGTCGGCGCCTCCCGCCTTGGACACGACGCAGGCCTTCACCTTCTCGTCGTCGGTCAGGAGGGCGGCCTCGATGATCACCTTGAGGATGGCCCCTCCGCGGTGGCTGGCCTCGGCGACGGCGGCCACGTCGCGCTCGCACAGCCGGTAGTCGGCGGACTTCAGGGCGCCGATGTTGAGGACCATGTCCACTTCGCAGGCGCCTTCCGCGACCGTGCGCGCGGCCTCGAAGGCCTTGACCTCGGGGAAGGTGGCGCCCAGCGGGAAGCCCACGACGGTGCAGACACGCGTCTCCGAGCCGCGCAGCAGGGTGGCGCACAGCGGCACCCAGGTGGGGTTCACGCATACGGTCGCGAAGCCGTGTTCGCGCGCTTCCGCGCAGAGCTGCTCGATCTGGGCGCGCGTGGCGTCCGCCTTGAGCAGGGTGTGGTCGATGGTGCGCGCGATCTCGCGCGAGTAGAGGTTCGTGCCCGCCTGCAGGCCGAAGCGCGCGGCCCCCTGGCCGACCAGGCGCCCCAGGCGATCGGGACAGCAGCCGCCGGGCGCGGAGTGGCAGGCGCAGGGTGGCTCGTCCGCCGGCCCGCCCATCTGGGCGAGCACGGCTCGCACGATGCGGTCGACGAGGAAGCCGTCGCTCACGAGCGCTTCGGCTCCTTCAGATAGGACTCTTCGATCGCCTTGATCTTGCCCACGCGGCGGGCATGCCGCTCCTCCGTACAGGCGGTGGTGAGGAACGTCTCCACGATCCCCTGCATGCGCGTCGCGTCCACGAACTTCGATCCCAGGGTCAGGACGTTCGCGTCGTTGTGCTCGCGCGCGTTGCGCGCCGCCGCCTCGTCCGCGCAGGGCGCCGCGCGCACGCCGGGCACCTTGTTGGCGGCCATGGCCGAGCCGATGCCCGCCCCGTCCACCAGGATGCCCAGCCGGGCGTCGCCCGCGCGCACGGCCCGGGCCACCGCCAGCGCGATGTCGGGATAGTCCACGGGCTCGGTGGAGAACGTCCCCACGTCGTGGAAGCGATAGCCCAGGCGGGTCAGGTGGGTCTTGACCTCTTCCTTGAGCGCGAAGCCGCCGTGGTCGGCGCCGAGGGCCACCACCTGGCCGTCGGTGCGCGCGGGGCCGTGCACGATGCGCACGCCGCGCGAGGCCGCCATTTCCCGTGCCCAGGGCGTGACGATCGCGCCGGGCGCGGCCGTGACCTCGCCTCCCGGCGGCACGGACTGGACGTCCTCGGCGGTGACGATGTCCTTCATGCCGGAGCGGCCGATGTTAGCACGCGGCCACGAGGGGTTAAGATCGCCCGAGGAATGCGGCGCGCGGCGCTCACGTTGTCCCTGGCGGCCGCGATCGTGTGGGCTTGCCGGTCCTCGCCTTCGGGGACCGCGACCGTCTTCCCGGACGCGCCGGTCGTCCTCATATCCATCGACACCCTCCGCGCGGACCACCTGCCCCTCTACGGATTCGCCGCGGGCTCCACCCCCAACCTCGACCGCCTCGGGCGCGAAGGGATCGTGTTCGACGATCTCTACAGCCACTGTCCCCTCACGCTGCCCGCACACGCCTCGATGCTCACAGGCCTCCTGCCTGCCCACCACGGCGTGCGCGACAACATCGGGTTTCGGCTGGGCGCGGATCACCCCACCCTGGCCACGCGCTTCAAGTCCGGGGGATGGCGCACCGGCGCCGCCGTCTCCGCCTATGTGCTCCGGGCCGCGACGGGGATCGCGCAGGGCTTCGAATCCTTCGACGACGCCATCGAGGTCGAAGGCGGCACGGAATCCATGGGCAACCTCCAGCGCGACGGCGCCGCCGCCGTGGACTCCCTCACGCGCTGGATCTCCGGCCAGAAGGGGGCGCGCTTCTTCGCGTTCCTCCACCTGTACGAGCCGCATTCCCCGTACACGCCGCCTCTGCGCCACCAGGGTCACGCCTCCCCCTACGACGGCGAGGTCTCGTACGCGGACGAGCTGGTGGGACGGCTGCTGGCTTCGCTGGAGGCGAGCGGTCTCTACGACCGCGCCATCATCGTCGTCACCTCCGACCACGGAGAGGGCCTCGGCGACCACGGCGAGGCGGAGCACGGCATCTTCCTGTACCGCGAGGCGGTCCACGTGCCGTTGATCCTCCGGCTGCCCCGCGCTGCCCGCGCCGGTACGCGCGTGACGGGGACGGTGGCCCAGGCCGACCTCGCGCCGACGCTCCTGGATCTCGCCGGCCTGAAGAGCGAAGGCCTCGACGGCGTCTCCCTGCGCGGCGCCCTGGCCGGTGCCGCTGCCGCCACCGCGCCCGCCACCGGCCATCCCGTCTACTCCGAGACCTTCTATCCGCGCTATCACCTCGGGTGGAGCGAGCTCTTCGCGGCGACGGACGGGCGCTATCGCTACGTCCGCGCCCCACGCCCCGAGCTGTTCGACCTCACGAGCGACCGGGCCGAGCAGCGCAATCTCGCCGGCGAGCGCGCGAGCGTCGCTACCGCCATGAATGCGTGGCTCGAGCAGCGGGGCGCGGGGGGCGCGGCGTCCGCGCCGGAAGAGGTGCCGCGCGACGTGCGCGAGAAGCTGCAGGCCCTGGGCTACGTGGGCTCGGCGGGACCGCGAGGCATGTCGGGTACGCTCCCCGATCCCAAGGACCACATCCAGGCCTACGAGGATTTCAAGACCGGCCTTTCCCTGCGCGTGGCCGGACGCCGGGAGGAGGCGGCCGCGCAGCTGCGCAAGGTCGTGCGCGCGAACCCCGACATGCGCGATGCGTGGGAGATGCTGGGCGTCACCCTGGTCGAGCTGGACCGCAAGAAGGAAGCGATCGAGGCCCTGGACCGCACGATCGCACTCGATCCGACGGGCCCCGAGCCGCACCTCGCCCTGGCCCGCGTGCTCACCCTCGAGGGCCGGCGCGACGCGGCGCTTTCGCACGCGGAGATCGCGGCCCGTCGCGAGCCCGGCAAGGGCTACGAGATGCAGGCCCAGGTCCTCCTCGACCTCGGCCGCCTGGACGAGGCGGCGGCGGCGGCGCGCCGCAGCCTGGAGGCCGACCCG